>Ga0070695_100000014_pt1 | contig 68956 bp, 96 predicted proteins | sample KBSK1252metaG_FD_65471 | JGI IMG/M metagenome (GOLD analysis project Ga0070695, IMG submission 65471) | Corn, switchgrass and miscanthus rhizosphere microbial communities from Kellogg Biological Station, Michigan, USA - KBS K1-25-2 metaG | ecosystem: Host-associated > Plants > Roots >...
CTGACCAATACGTTCGCCGACTTCGTCGGCATGGCGAACCCCGGACTCATGCGCTTCGATCACGTGCCCAAGCTGATCAGTGTGGGGCAGCGTATCGTGGACGAGCAGCTGGATCGCGTCATCGTGATGCTCCCGCCGCGCTACCTCAAGACGGAGATCTTCTCCAAGCTGCTCTCGGCCTACTACCTCCTCAAGCATGGCGACAAGCACGTGGCGATCACGAGCTATGTGGCGCGCCTGACGTGGGAGATCAGTTCGGCCTCGCGGAACTTCTACCAGCGCGGTGGGGGCGTGATCAGTGAGGAGACGGCGGCCAAGGATCGGTGGGTAACCACAAAGGGCGGGGAGTTGTGGGCGATCGGCATGGGCGGCGGCATCCTGGGCCACGGCTACCACCTCGGCATCGTGGATGATCCGATCCAACCGCAGAAGGCGCGCAGTCCGCACTTTCGTGAACTGTTCGAGGACTGGTGGCCGAACACGTGGCTCTCGCGGCAAGAGCGCGGGCATGGACAGATCGCCGTGGTCATGCAGCGCCTGGCGCCGGAAGATCCGATCGACTTCCTGTTCCGACGGGAAGTAGGCGAGCGCACGCAGCTGGCGCCAGAGAAGTGGCACGTGGTGTGCATGGACGAGATCAAGAGCGAGGAACCGCTGGGCCGGTGGAGTGGGCCGATGGGGCTGCCGCCCACGTGCACGCTGGAACCGGACGAGCGGCCCAAGGGTCGCGTGCTGTCCCCGAACTGGATCCCACCGGAGACGGTGAAGCAGGCACAAGCAGGCGCCGGCCCGTTGACCACGGCCGCGCAGCGCCAGCAGCGCCCCATGGCGGCCGAGGGCCTGTTCTGGAAGGTCGAGTGGTTCAATGAGTACCCCGAGTTGCCCGCTACTGCCTACGACGGCGGCTATGACTGGGACACGGCCTACGGAGAAGCGGGCGCGGACAGTGCGTGGGTGGAGAGCTACCGCGGCGTCTCGGCGCGCGACAACCCCGACGACTTCGACATCTACATCGACGACTGCGGCTGGGGGGATTACACGATGCCGGCGTTGGTGCAGAAGATGCAGGACCTAGCCGATATGCCCCAGTATGTGGAAGCAAAAGCTTCTGGCAAGAGTGCGGTGCAGTGGTTGAAGACGTATCAGATCGTGGCGAAGGAAGTCACGGTGAAGGGGGACAAGCTCGCCCGTGCCGCTGCGGCCCAACCGGCGGTCACGGGTGGTCGCATCTACGTCTCGGCGAAAGTCTCCCAAAAGCTCTTGTGGGGTGAGGGCCAGGGCCTGCTCCGGGTCACCGCGGAAGCGTTGCAGGAGGGCGGGAAAGGGCTCGACCTCAACGACGCCTTCGTACAGGCCATCCATCGCCACTTGGGACTGAGTGAAAAGAAGTCGCGACTCAAGTACCGATAGCACTTGCCTTGAAGGCTCTCCCAATTAGATTCAAGGCGTGGACACAATTTGGGAGCAATGAGATGACGCTGAAGCAGGGGTTGCTGATCTTTGGTCTGGGTGCGGTCGCCGGTATCGCGGCGACGTGCTGGGGGACCAACCGGCAGATTGCCGCGGTCAAGCAAGCGGCGGCGGACTCGACCAAGGTCGCGGTGGCTCGCGACTCAGCCGTGACGCGCTACGCCGACTCGCTCAAGGATCAAGTGGACTCCCTGCAGAAGGCGAAGCGCCCGGTCACCATTCGCATTTCGCACGACAGTGCGGAGGCGGCGAAGGCGGACTCGGCGTTGGCGGTGGCGAAGACGAAGGACGATTCGATTCTGGCATACCGGACCGAGAATGTGTCCCTGAAGTTGGAGATCGTGGGGCTGCGAGCGAACGCCGTCACCGACTCGTTGTCCCTGTTCGACGCGATGGCGCGGGGTAATGCGCTGCAAGATAGCTTGCGGGCGCAGACGCGGACGATCGTCGGACTCAACAGTCAGATTCAGCAGCTGAACCAGCACGCCCTTCCTGGGTGGGCCCGTACGGGGTTTGAAGTCCTCCGTACGGGCCTTGCTGTCTGGAAAGGCGGCGAGGTCTTGGGGCTGATCAAGTGAGCACCGCGCTCGCCCCCCTCTTTCGTCGTCTCCCCCTTTCGAAGGTAAGTGGGGCCTACCACGCCTGGGCTGAACACTACAACGACTGTGCCTTCTGTCAGCGCGATGACTGGAAGGATCCACATCCCGGTGAACCGGACTTCTGCGACAAGGGTCGCGGCCTGTTCCTAACATGGGTGCGTTCCGCGCGCGTGAACCCACCCCCGATCGGTGTGAGGGCACGTGTCGAGTACTAAAGTCACCAAGGGGCGGCAGAACAAGCTGACCAAGCTCGCCGCGTTGACCAGCTCGCTGGTCGGGCGGTTGCGGATGCTCGCCCGCGCCGGGATCCAGTACGCCGGGCGCCGGGACATCTATCAAGTCGCCGGCTACCCTGAGCAGGGCACGGTCCAGTTCGAAGACTTCTGGGCCATGTATGAGCGCAGCGAAATGGGCGGCCGGATCGTGGACATTGCGCCCAAGGCGACGTGGCGGGAACCGCCCACGATCTTGGAGGAAGACGGCACTGACGGCACCCCGTTCACCGACGCGTGGGAGGAGATGGCGGATCGGTTGGACGTGTTTCGGCACTTCGAGCGCGTGGATCGGCTGGCAGGCGTGGGGCGGTATGGGGTGCTGTTCATCGGCACGCGTGGGACGTCGGATGTGCAGATGCAGCAGCCGCTGACCAAGGTGAGTGGGGCCGAGGACATCATCTACTTCGGTGTGTACCATGAGAAGTCGGCGCTGATCAAGAGCTGGATCACCGATCCCGGCAACCCGCGGTTCGGACTGCCGGAGTCGTATCAGCTCGGCGTGCACAGCGGCTCCAAGTCGCTCGGCTTGGGCCAGGGCACGGGCATGGTGGGCTTCCCGCAGCAGTCGATGCTCTGTCATGCTAGTCGCTGCTTGCACGTCGCCGAGGACTTGGTGCAAGATGAAGTGTTCGGGCGCCCGCGGTTGGAACGAATCCTGAACCGACTGATGGACATGGACAAGATCGCGGCGGGCGTAGGTGAGGGCTTCTGGCAAGCGGCCACGCGGATCTTGCAGGGGAAGATTGACCCCACCACCGACGTCACCGACGCGCAGCTGGATGACTTGGAGAGCAAGATGACCGAGATCGTCCACGACTTGCGGCGACAGTTCATTGGGCAGGGCATGGAGATGTCCTGGCTCCCGGTGAACGTGGAGACGCCGAAGGACATCTCGGAACTATACTTCGCCTTGATCTCGGTAGGGTGCGGCATTCCGCAACGAATCCTGTTCGGCAATGAACAAGGGAAGCTAGCGAGCACGACCGACGAGGCGACCTTCTTTGGAACGATCGCAGAGCGGCAGCAGCAGTTTGCGGAGCCTATGCTCGTGCGGGCGTTCATCGACAAGATGCTGGAGATCGGCGCGCTGCCGCCGACCAAGAACAGTGGGAAGAAGGTCAGCAAGCGGCGTCGGTACATGGTCGAGTGGCCGCCACTCTTCGAGTTGACCGAGCTGGAGCAGGCCGACGCCAACCTCAAGCGGGCCCAGACGGCGATGGCGTTGACCCCGATGGGCGGCGATCCGTTGGCGTTGGTGGAGATCGACGAGGACCGGAATGTGTGGCTGGTGCAGCGGGATCCAGGGGACGGCAACGCCGGCCCGATCGCGCCGCAAGGCACCCCAGCCCCAGATGACAAGGGCACCGGACCAGAAGTTTCGGCCGGCGCCCAGCCGCCGAAGGCGCCGGGGGGAGCAGAAGCGGGTGGGATCGGTTCGGGAGATGGGCAACCAACGGGGACGGCACCGCCAACGCCTCCCACTTCAAAGGGAGCGTGACGTATGGGTAACTTCCGCGTGACGATTGAGGGCGTGGGGAACCATGGCTGTCAGCGCGAGAAGAAAGGCACGGACGTGATCGAAGGCTGTGGACAGCCGGGGTGCGTGGACTGCTTGGCGCGGGCGTTCGTCGCCAAGCTCAAGCTGGTCGGCACCAACGTGCGTGAGGCGTACATCCATCACTGGCCCGCATCCGGCGTCCGAGAGAACGGCACGGCGGCGGAAGTCGTGGATAATCTGCTCTCGCAGCGGCGACTCGGCAGCTTCACCTAAGCACATGGCACCGCGCACTCCTCCGGTTCCCGGGGCCGCTCGGGACTTCGCTCGACGGTACGTAGAACTCGTCGAGGCGCTCAGACAACAGGGTGTCCCGGAGGAGCGTGCGCGAGACGAGGCGCGCATGGCGGCGACGCTGGTGTTCCTAGCCCCTGATCATGTTGGGAAGGGTGAGCCCTGCCCGTTGTGCGGACGGAGGGAGTGATGGGCAACGCCCCGTGGGAGGCGCTGGTCGCTCGCGTCACAAAGCTGGAAGAGCGTTTGGGACGTCGCGATGAACTGCTGATCCAAGTTAGTGGGGGCTTGGGTATCATTCGTCGTGAGCTGACGCAGTTGAAACAATCTTCCGCACATGACGTCGGCGATCTGGAGAACTCGATCAAGCAGATCGAACGTCGGCTCGACGAACATGCCAGAGCACTCACGGAGACCATACTCGAATGAACTATTCTGCCAAGATCGCTGTGAACGGGGAAGATCCGACACATTCGTTGCCGAGATTTACGGCTAGTTCGGATAAGGCGGCCGAGCGCGTGGTGCAAGCAGCGATGAAAGGCCACCCAAAAGCTCACGCGATCATTACGAACGAAACCACTGCGCATAGTTGGATCAAGCAGGTGGAGCTGTCGTGATCGGTGCGGCGACGCTCCGGTCAAGGGGTGTCACCGCCCTCCAAGTGCAGAACGTTGGAGCAGGCGGTTTGCTATTCCGCTTCCACGAAACGATCGCCCGCATTGCCAAGCGCTTTGGGCAGGATGTCGCGCTGCGTTGGACGGCCGCGCTGGTCAAGTATCAAGGCACGATCAATCTCGTCCAACTCGAGTCCGCCATTGCCTCCGGCAACTTGCAGGCGATGGAAGCGGTGGTCAACGCGCACGCCATGCAGCAAGTGCTGGAAAAGGCGATGCGGGATCCGATCATGCAAGCGACACGGGCCGGCGGGTTGGCGAGTCAGGCCGCGTTGAAGGCGTATGGGATCGAGGCCGACTTCAACGCCGTCCATCCCAATGTGATTCTGTACGCCCGCAATCGCGCCGCGGCTCTGGTCACGAGCGTGCCCGAAGATGTTCGCGACACCATTCGATTGGTGACGGCGTTGGGGGCCGCCGGGCGAGCGACGGTCGTGGAGCAAGCGAAGATGATCCGCGAGGTCGTCGGGCTGCCGCGCAACTGGGCGCTGGCGCCGCTCCGGTTCAGTGACGAGCTGCACGCGGCGGCGTTGCGGGGGAGCATCGGGACGCTCGGCCGCCGGCTCAGTGGCGCGGATATGGTGAAGGTGCGGGGGGCGATCGAGGGCGGCACGGCCGACTCGGCGTTCATTCAGGAGATGTCGGCGACGTACACACAGCGCCTGATCAACTTGCGGGCGGAGACGATCGCCCGGACCGAGTCGTTGGCGGCGGCGAACTACGGCGTGCACGAGAGCTGGATCCAGGCAGTGGATGACGGCAGCTTGCCCCAAGAGGTGAAGCGCGTGTGGATCGTCACGCCGGACGATCGGCTCTGTCCGATTTGTATTGAGATCCCGGATATGAATCCGGACGGTGTGGGCGTCGAAGAACAATTCGATACGCCCGAGGGGCCGGTCGATGATCCGCCCGCCCCGCATCCGAATTGTCGATGCAGTGTCGGACTCATCTTGCCTTGAACGAGGAGCAGAACGTGAGTCACGCACCAGCGAGTTGCGGCGTCGATGAACTGCTGAACCGCCTTCCGCACAAGACGCGGGCGGCGATCCTGCGTCTCGCTCGCCGCATTGCCGATGGTTACGAGGGCGAGATCAAGCTCGTGGTCATGAAGGGCGGCGGCATCCGCACGGTCGAGTGGGTGCAGCGTGAGAAGGGTGACGAGATCACCGAGGAGATCGGATGAAGGCCAAGCGTCTGGTAGTCTTCCTAATCATGGCCGCATTATGGGCAGGCTTGGTCATGCGGCTGTTCCACCACGAGCCTCGGGACTTGCGTATGCCTGGGGAGAACACGCGGGAAGTGATTAGCCGCCGGATGCTCCCAGATCAGATCTACTTGTTAGATGCCGCCAATGGCTGGCATTGCGCGGTGAACTATACCGAGTGGGAAAGCGCACGGAACGGCCAGTTTTGGTCTTGCGCGTGGAGTAGGTAACTTTCCGCCAAAGGAGTGACACAATGCCACCGACACGAAAGAGTGCAACGCCACCGCCCCCGCCGACGGGGTTGGAGGAGGGGGACGATGGGTTGGAAGCCACCATCGGCACGGGTCCAGCAACGCCTGCAGCAGCTGTCGTTGCTCCCGCACCGCAAGCGCCTACCAAGCGTACGGAACGCGGCGCCCCGCCCGAATCGGATCGCGTGGGGATGCTCGCGCATCTGGTCGAGCACTGGTCAGCGGTGGATCGGCCGGCCAAGTACAGCGTGGCGTGGGCCGGTGCCGGCGACGAAGTCAAGGTGACGTTCACCTACCCCCAGGAAGTCAAGGGGAAATGGACCACCGTCACCAAGACGGCCATCGGCATGAACATCGACGACGCCGCCGGGAACTTGGCGGGCGTTCTCGCACAGAAGGAGGAGTAACGTGCTGGCATACATTCAGAAGGCGATCGCGTGGCTCCAGTCGAAGGAGCCCGCCTGGTTTCGCAACAACTCGTGGGCCAATGAGGCCCTGGTCGGCTGTGTCGCCACGGGGCTACTCTCGTGGCGTCTGGGCGGCAGTCTCTTGGCAGTGGTTGCTTTCAACGCCGCGTCGTATGCGTACGAGCGGTGGTTGGATCCCAGTGCCAAGCTCCCCGGCCACAATCCCGTGGATGACATCGGCCAGCGTGCGGCGGGCAGTCTGCTCGCCGCGTGGCTCTGGAGCCTGCTCTAGACCATGCCGTACGACGCGCACCAGAACCTGGCGGTCGCGAATGTCCTGACCGCTCCGAGCCCGGCGGCAAGTGGTACGTCGCTGGTAGTCGGGAGCGGCCAGGGTGCGCGCTTCTCGGCGACGCCGTTCAATGCGACGGTGTGGCCGTCGGGCGTCTTGCCCGATCCCACCAATGCGGAGATCGTGCGCGTCACCGCGATCGTGAGTGACACGCTCACGATCGTGCGGGCCCAAGAGGGAACCAGTGCCCGGACCATCCTCGCCGGCGACTTGATCGCGGAGACCATCACTGCTAAGACTCTGACGGACATCGAGACGGCCGTCGATGTAGTGAGCAATGCCGTCAGCGTGGAAACCTCCGCCCGGGCGGCGGCCGTCAATACCGTCTCACAAGTGGTGAGTGTGCTGGCCGTCTCGGTGGCGGTGATCAGCAATGCTTTGAGCAACGAACTGTCGGTGCGGGCGGCGAAGGATGATGTCCTGAGCCAAGGCATCTCGGTGGTCTCGCAGGCGGTCAGTGTCGAGACGGCGAACCGCATCTCGGCAGATAATGCCCTGAGCAACACCATCAGTAACGTCAACTCCGCGCACAACGCCCTGAGCAACTTGGTAAGTGACGCGCTCTCCATTGGGAACGCCGTCTCGCAGCAAGTGAGTGTGCTGAGTCAGCAGATCTCGGTCATCTCACAGCAAGTCTCGGCGCTGAGTCAAGCACACTCGGCGTTGTCCCAGACCGTCTCCTTGATCAGTCAGGCCCTCTCGAACGAGATCAGTAACCGCTCCTCGGCGGTGAACGCGGTCAGTAATGCCGTCAGCAACGAGATCAGCAATCGCACGAGTGCGGACAACGTGGTCAGCGCGCAAGCGGCCTCGGCGTTGTCTCAAGCCAAGTCGGTGCTGGGTGTGTCGATCAATACGGCGTCTCTCGCCGCGACCAGTGCCGACGCCCACGCTGCTGCCGCCAGTGCGGCCGCCACGTCCGTCTTGAGCGTTGTGCAGAATGCCTCGGTACGGACGAGCGCAGCCGGTGTCTCGGTCCGGGGATTGCAGTCGGTCCTGAACGCGATCTCGCAGCGTATCAGCGTGGAAGCGCCGTTGGGTGGTGGGGCTGGCTCGGTGACGAGTGCCGAGTTGGTGGCGGGCGATAACGCCGTTTCGGCCCAAGCGGCCTCGGCGATTTCGCAGCTGGCGAGTGTGGTCTCTCAGGCGTTGAGTACGATCAGTCAGAATCTTTCGCTGATCAGCAACGCCCTCTCGAATGAGATCTCGAACCGCACCTCGGCGGATAATGTGGTTTCCGCACAAGCGGCGTCGGCGCTGTCGCAAGCCAAGTCGGTATTGGGCGTGTCGATCAATACGGCCTCGCTCGCGGCGACTTCCGCGGATGCCCACGCCGCGGCGGCCTCAGCGGCGGCGACGAGCGCAATCAGTTTGCTCCAGAATGCGTCTATCCGGACCAGTGCGGCGGGCGTCTCGGTGCGCGGCATCCAGAGCGTCTTGAACGCCATCTCGCAGCGCATCAGTGTCGAGGCTCCACTGGGTGGCGGTGGTGGTTCGGTCACGAGTACGGAAGTCAGCGCCGGTGATGCGGCGACGAGCGCACAGGCGGCCTCGGCTTTGAGTCAGTTTGCGTCCACGGTCTCGCAACAGTTCAGCGTGGTCAGTCAAAATCTTTCGTTGATCAGCAACGCCCTCTCGAATGAGATCTCGAACCGGGCGTCGGCCGTCAACGTGGTCAGCAATGCCGTCAGCAACGAGATCAGCAACCGCATCTCGGCTGACAACGTGGTCTCCGCCCAAGCAGCCAGCGCGATCAGTCAGCTGAACTCCGTCGTTTCGCAGCTGGCCTCGGCGACGTCCCAGGCGTTGTCGGTACTCTCGCAAGGCATCAGCGTTGTTTCCAATGCCCTCTCGAATGAGATCTCGAACCGCACCTCGGCGGTGAACGTCGTGAGCAATGCGGTCTCTAATGAGATCAGCAACCGCACCAGCGCGGACAACGTCGTCTCCGCCCAAGCAGCCAGTGCCTTGTCCCAAGCCAAGTCGGTGCTGGGCGTGTCGATCAATACGGCAAGTTTGGCGGCCACGTCGGCGGATGCCCACGCGGCGGCCGCGAGTGCAGCGGCCACGAGCGTGTTGAGCATCATCCAGAATGCCTCGATCCGTCTGTCCGCCGGGGCGACGTCCACGCGCGGTTTCCAGAGCGTCCTTGACGCCATCTCCCAGCGGATCTCGGCCGAGGCCCCACTGGGCGGGGGTGGCGGATCCGTCACGAGCACCGAGGTCAGCGCGGGAGATGCAGCCGTGTCGCTACAGGCTGCCTCGATCGTCAGCGTGTTGTCGGCGATCGTCTCGAACGCCAAGTCCGCCGGGAACGTGCTCTCGAACCAAGTCTCAGCGCTGTCGGTGGCCGTGTTCGGCGCGTCGGTCAAGAGCGCGGCAACGTCGGTGCGCGGTCTGCAGTCAGTCCTCGACACCCTCTCGAATAGAATCTCCGCAGGGGGCGGGACGGCTTCGGTCACGAGTACCGAGTTGTCGGCGGTCTCCGCGCAGGCCGCGAGCGCGATCAGTCAGTTGAACTCCGTCGTCTCGCAGTTGGCTTCGGCCACGTCCCAGGCGCTGTCGGTACACTCGCAGCAGCTCAGCGTACACTCGCAGGCGTTGAGCGTACTCTCGGCAGGTCTGGGCGCCCCGGTTATGGGAGTGAAGACGGCGTCACAAGTGATCTCAAGTACATCTTTCGCGAACGTCACTAGCATCGCCGTCACGCTCGCGAGCGCAGGTGGCGTGGCCCCGGTCTACCGAATCGAAGGGCGCGTGCCGTTTACGTTGTCTACTCTTACGGGCACAGCGTTTGGAATGACGTTCCCTGCGGGGAACGCGATCGTGCACGGTTCGCTGACGATGGAGTGCATCACGAGCATCTTCTTAGCCGGTTCGCAGCCGGCGTTCACGTCGGCTAACTATACGTTGGCCAGGATCACCAATGCTGCGATGTCCACGTTGGCTACGGCCATCGTCTCGACACTGGGCGGCGCATCTGCGAGTCAGTACATTCTGGAGATTTATGGCCTGATCCGACTTTCGGCGGGTGTAGGCGGCGTGTTGCAGTTGCAAGCCAAGCAGAGCGCGACGGGCGGTGGGGTGCACTTCAACATCGGCGGCTACCTCCAAGCGTTCAGGGTATTCTGATGCCAGCTAAGTACGTGAAGATGCACACGGGCCGCGTGGTGGAGATCAAGTCGGTGCTCCTCCCGTCGGGGAATCTGGTGGTTCCTCGCCGTATGGAGCATGATCGCAAGATCGTCGACTGGATCGAAGTCGTTCCAGGTACGAGTGATCATAAACGCTGGCTTCCTGTCGCGGTGAAAGAAGCCGATCCGCGTTCAACGCCTGAGTACAAAGCATTTCGCACCTGGGTTGAGGCCTCGCCGGAGTACCAGGAATGGCTGAGCAAGCAGTAGGCGTATCGCGCCTGCTGGACTTCGACGCGAAGCAGGACGTCAAGTACGCTGTTCCCCTCTGGCTCCGGGACGAACAGATCAAGGCGGCCATCGCCCGCATCCCCGGTCGCATTGCCCCCGGCGAGGCCACGCAGGAGCCGGTAGCGATCGTGGGGTTCGGCACCAGTCTCAAGATGACGTGGGAGCAGATCCGCCAGTTCAAGCACGTGATCAGTTGCTCCGGCTCGCACCAGTTCCTCATCGAACGCGGCATCATTCCTACGTGGCACGTCGAGGTCGATCCGCGCCCGCACAAGATCAAGCTCCTAGGCAAGCCGCATCCGGACGTGACGTATCTTGCGGCCTCCGCGTGCTGCCCGGCCTACTTCGATCACCTCGACGGCTTCAACGTCCAGCTCTGGCACGTCTTCGATCCCAGTGACGACGGCATCCGACAACTCCCGCCGGGCGAGTGGGCGGTGACGGGCGGCTGCGACGTGGGGTTGCGGGCGCTGACGATCGCGGCCTTCTTGGGCTATCGTGATCTGCACGTCTTTGGAATGGACGGCAACGCCCCGGCGGAGGACGGCGAGCGTCACGCGGCGTTCCACCCGAACGGTAAGCAGAAGTACGCGCAGACCGAGTACCCCAAAGGAAGCGGCTCGTTGTGGTGGACGACCCCAGCGATGCTGGAGGCGGCCCGCTCGGTGCCGCACGAGCTGAACCAGATGCCGACGGTGCGCGTGCAGTTTTACGGGGAAGGGTTGATCCAGACGATGATGCGGGACTGGAAGCCCAAGCCACTCGCGGACAAGTCTCTCATGAACATCATCGCGTATCGGAACCCAGAACTGATCAGCGCGGCGTACCGGGACTTGAACGTATCACTGCACAAGACCAACTTGGCCTACGGAGTCGGGGGCGGGAAGTGGGCCCCAACGATTGTAAAGCTCGCGGAGAAGATTGGCTCGCACTCCGTGCTGGATTACGGCTGTGGGAAGGGTTACCTCGCGAAGGCCATGCCGTGGCCGATCTGGGAATATGATCCGGCTATTCCCGAGAAGTCCGCCGCGCCGCGACCAGCCGATATCGTTGTGTGCACCGATGTGCTGGAGCACATCGAACCGGAGATGCTGGACTACGTCCTTGCAGACTTGCATCGTGTGACGCTGCGGCTCGGATGGTTCGTGATACACACAGGGCCGGCGCGCAAGACCCTGCCGGATGGACGGAATACGCATCTGATTCAGGAGGGCGAGAAGTGGTGGCGCAAGATGCTTCAGCGCCGCTTCAACGTGGGCCTCATGAAGCAGGTGGGTCCGGAGTTGCACGTGGTGGTGGAACCCAAGAAGCGGGGTAAGTGAGTGTTCCTCAAGTGCGGTTCGTTCTCGACCGGCACCGGCGGCCCGCTGGACATCACGGGTCTGGGCTGGGATCCACGTAAGATCCCGACCGTGGTGCTCATCTGGGGCGCGCCGAACTCCGCCAACGGCTTCCTTGCGAACTACCACTACAGCTTCGGATGGATGGACGGTGTCGCGCCGCACTGCACGCTGGGGGCGGAGGGCGGCGGCGACAACGCCGCGACGAGCCAGACGATCAAGGGTATCCACAACAACCACGTCTGGATCATCTCGAAGCTGGACAACACCGGTTCTGATCTGAGTCTCGAGTGGACAACGTGGCTCTCGGATGGATTCCGGTTGAGCACGACTGTCAACTCGGGCGTCTATAACAACACGCAGATGTTCTACATGGCGATCGGCGGCAAGACGAGCCAGGGCGTGCAGCTCAAGGTGGGCTTCTTCACGGCCAACACGACTGCGGGTGACCAAGACGTCACCGATCCCGGGTTCAAGCCCGACTTCGTCATGATGGCGTGGAATCATCGGACCGCCTCCGGTACGGGCACGGATGCGGCGCTGAGTTTTGGCTGCACGGACGGGACGCACCAGTGGGCGATCGGTAACTCCATGCGGAATGCGCAGTCGTCGGGCGCAAGCATGACGAGCAAGCTCTACCAGCGCACCGACTCGGTGCTGGCGGGCGTGCTGACGACGGGGACGGAAGAGTGCCGCGCACACGACCCCGGCAAGGCCAACTGGCCGAGTACCGGGTTCCGTATCACGTGGGACACGGCCCCAGGATCCAGCGCCACCTTCTGTGCCTACGTGGCGATCAAAGGCATCAAGGCTCTGGTGGGTTCGTTCGCGAAGTCGACGGTTGGCAGCGGAACCAACGACGTCACGGCATCGTTCGAGCCCAAGGCGATCATCTCGTGCTCCGGCGGGCGAACGTCCAGCAGTAGCATCCAGGCCGATGCCGAGATCACGTTCGGCGTCTCCGATGGGACCAACGAGGGCGCATTCTGGTGCTCGATGAAGGAGGGCGCGATCAATACCATCGCGGCCCGTAGCTCGTCCAACTCCAAGTCCCTGCAGTTCGCCACACTCGTCTCCGCCGGAACACCGCCCTCCGCGGTGGATGCCGAGGCGGATGTCACGCTTCTCAACAAGCATACCGCGCGCTGGACCTGGCCGACGAATGACGCGGTGGCGTCGGAGATTCTCTACGCCCTTCTGGGCGACACGCCGGTGATCGCTGGATGATCATCGCGCCCTGGAGGAAAGGTCGCCGTGGGGCGATGGTGGAGCAAGTCTCCTACCACGGGCAACGTCGGCGTGGGCTGCTCTACGACCGCCGTGGCATGGTGCTGGTCCCCGGTCTCATGATCCGCCCATCCGGTGCGTTCGTACCGGACTTCTTCGTTTCAACCACCGGTGGTGGCGCGGGTCATGCAGGCACGATCGGGGATCCATTTTCGTTGAGCTTTGCGCTGAGTGGCGCCGGTGGCCTGATCACGGCAGGGAAGAAGGTCGGTATCCAAGCGGGCACCTACGACGCGGGGAACGCCAGCTGGACGTTGAGTGTCAGCGGCACCGCGGGCAACGAGATCTGGTTCCGCAACTACAACAACGGTGCGGTGCGGATTATCAATACGTCCGCCGGGGCGAAGGATGTACTCAAGTTCAACGCCAACTACGCCTACTTGTGGGGCTGCGAGCTGTACGATAACGGTTGGACGAACCGGAACATCGCGACGCAGACGAACGGATGCGTCACGATCGGGAACACATTCGGCAACGGCGGCAAGCTCATCCACTGTATCATCCACGACGGGGAGCAGGGCCTCCAGAACATTACGGGCGCGTGCAACTCAGATCGGTTTGAGACGTACGGGTGCATCTTTTACAACGCGGGCGTCGATGTCAGTCCACTCGGCCACAACTTCTACATCCACCACACCGGCTCTACGACGGCGCGGTGGGTGCTGGAAGAGAACATCATCTTCAATACGTTTGGTTTGCTCGCCCAAGTCTATGGGAACACGGACGACGTCAGCTGGTTTGATCTGATCGGCAACATCTTCTTCGGCGGCGGCGGCCTGAGTGCGTCGAGCCACTACGGCAGCCAGATGGTACTGATGGGTGGAGGCGCCCAGCCGCCCATCAACTGCCGCTACTTGCAGAATATGCTCTTCGGCGATGACCTGAACTCGCGCACGCTGGAGGTCGGCTTCTCCGCCGGGAACATCAATACGGTCGAGGTCGGGAACAACTACCACGTGGGTGGCGGGCAGGGCATCGCGTCGATGGACATTTTTCGTCCGGTGGTGCCAGCGAGCAGTCTCAACGTGCACGACAACTTCTTCCAAGTGAAGTCCTCCAAGCTCCTGTTCAGGATCAACGACGCCGATCCGCCGGGGTATACGTGGAGCACGAACGAGTGGCGCCACGTCTCGACGTCGGGGTTTGATGGGCAGAGCTTCTCGGCATGGAAGACCAGCAGTCAGATGGGTGGTACGGATACACAGTTCGATGCCGATCCCACCCTGACGAAAGTGTTCGTGCGGGCCACGACGCGCTACGAGAGCGGTCGTGGTCATGTGTGCTACTACAACTGGGCCGGACTGTCCCAGATTCCGGTGGACTTGTCCCCCATCTTGAACGTCAACGATACCTACGCCATCTACGATGCGCGCGATGCGCATGTGGACTCGACACCGATCCTGACGGGCACGTACGCCGGCGGGACGGTGAACTTCCCCAATACACAAGTCGCTGATCCGGCCCCCATCGGGGGCTTTGTGGCCAGCACAGATCCGAACGATACCGCCCCGACGTTCAATGCGTTCGTCGTGAAGAAGACCTGAGGAGGATCTATGACGCACACCTACACACGGACTCGGACTGAACCGCTTCGCATCTTCATTGGCTATGACTCGAAGGAGCCGGTGGCGTATCACGTCCTGTCGCATAGCATCCTGCGCCACGCCAGCGTGCCGGTGACGATCATGCCGCTGGTGCAGTCGGTGCTGCGGGACGCCGGCCTCTACACGCGCGAGCGCAAGAGCACCGAGAGCACCGAGTTCAGCATCACGCGGTTTTTGGTACCCTATCTCGCGGGCTACCGCGGGCAGGCGCTCTTCATGGACTGCGACATGCTGTGCCAGGGCGACGTGGCCGAGCTGTTCGAGATGGCGCACTACAGCAACCGACCGTATCCGTCTCCGCGGATGGGTGTGCACGTGGTGCAACATGAGTACCAGACGACGCAGGAAGTCAAGTTCCTGGGGCAAGTGAATCTGCCCTACCCCAGGAAGAATTGGTCGAGCGTCATGATGTTCGACTGCGAACGCTGCTCCCAACTGACCCCGGAGCGTGTCAACATCCTGTCGGGACTGGAACTGCACCGCTTCTCTTGGCTCAAGGACGAGGAGTTGGGTACCTTGCCTGTGACGTGGAACTGGCTGGTGGGGGAGTACGAAGCGAATCCCTACGCCAAGCTACTCCACTATACACTCGGTGGGCCGTGGTTCGAGCCGACGCGCTACTGCGATCAGGCCGACTTGTGGAAGAATGAGTGGGAGCGGATGTCTACCCCAGGAGCCGTGTTGGTATGATCGCACTCACCGGCGGCAGTTACTTCGGCCAGTACGGCGTGGGCGGCAGCGTCATCTTGACGCCACCGGTAACGGCGCGCCGACTGCAAACCACGGATGCTTCACAACGGCGCGATGCGACTGGACCATCTCAGCAACGCGTGACAGTGGATTCACCTCAACGGCGTGATGCCATAGGAGACTAGATGCTGATCGTAAAGCAGGGGGATCTGTTTCCGGACGTGATCACGACCGTCAAGGACGAGAATGGCGCTGTCGTCGACTTGACTTCGGCGACATTGACCTTCTCGATGCGGAAGTCGCGCAATCCCACTGTCAAGGTCAACGCGGCCGCTGGGGCGCTGGTCGATGCGGTCAACGGCAAGATTAAGTACAGTTGGGCAGGGACGGACACGGACACGCCGGGCACCTACGAAGGAGAGTTCCGGATCGTGCCGAGTGGCGGCGGCGATCCGTTCAAAGTGCCGACCGACGGTTACCTCACCATTGTGATCGAAGAAAAGGTGGCGTAAGTGAGTGCCGTCGTCGTTTGCGTGCTGCGTTCGGGTGGTGACTTCCTCCCAGAGCACGCCGTTCGTTTGGTCGAGGATCTGCAAAAGTACTGGGCTGGACATTTCATCTGCCTGACTAATTTTGGAGCCGCGTATCACGCCAGCTGGCCGCCCTACGAACGCCGCCCGTTGCTGCGGCCGTATCCCGGTTGGTGGAGCAAGCTCGAGTTATGCGCGCCGGAGCAAGACGGTCTGGGGGACATCTGGTACTGCGATCTCGACACGGTCGTCGTGGGAGATGTCACCGATCTGATCGGCGTGGGCCAGTTGACGATGCTGCAAGATTTCATGCGGCCGCGTCTGGCGTCGGGCGTGATGTACCTGCCAGTCAGCGCCCGCCGAGACGTATGGAAGGCGTGGAAGAAGGAAGGGCCGGTGAACGTGATGCGCCGGTGTCACCGGGGTGGTGATCAGCAATTCTTCGAAGAGGTATGGGGCACGACGGCCGCCACGTATCAGACGCTGTTCCCCGGCCAGATCGTGAGTTACAAGAAGGACGTTGCGCTCGCCGGTGCCGGTTGGGGGCACCATCCCAACGCCCGGCTGATCTGCTTTCATGGCAAACCGAGACCGTGGGAGTTATCGCGTGACCAACTGCTTCGATAAGCAACAGGAGGGTGGCTGGTGGGAAGATCGGATCGCCAACCGCTGCTCCTTTCCCATCGGCCCCGTCAATACGTTCACCAACATCGCCTACATGCTGGCGGGCGCCTACGTCCTGTGGAACAACAAGGCGTGGGGCGCGGCGGTCGAGTGTGTCATGCTGGTCCTCTTGGGCATCGGCTCCGGCGTCTACCACGGGTTCAAGACGCACTTCGCAGGAGTATGCGACGATGCGGGAATGTTCCTGGTGTTTGGGGCCATGACGGTCTACGCCTACGCCCCGGCCAGTGAGTACACGCCATTCGCCATGGTCGTGGGTGGAGGGAGTCTCGCGGTATGGCGATTCCTCAGTGAAGAGCCCGCGCAGTATCTCCACGTGCTTCTCGGCGTCTTCGTAGGCGGGGCTACCATGGCGGGCACGCTGCACGGGCACCCTCTACAGGCGCTAGTGGGCCTGGCGCTTCTGGCGTTGGGATACTTTGGTTGTTGGCAACCGGACCAGACTCGACACTTCCCGCTCCCGCGTTGGGGGCACGGGCTCTGGCACATCCTCACTGCGGCAGGCATCGCCGTGCTCTTCCTCTCTCTATGACTTCCACACTGCTGCCACAGTGCGTGTGCGGCTCCACGAGCATGAGTCGGGGCACGTACCTCAACATTCCCACCCTCTACTGCTTGCAATGCGGCGTGGTCCGGCAGGACGTCGCTCTGGATGCCAAGGGGCTCGAGCGCTGGTACCGCGACCGGTACCACGAAGAGGTCTACACGCACACGCCCCAGCACGATCGGGCAGTGGCGGAGAAGCGCCTTGATATGTACCAGCTCAAGGCGGGGCAGAAGCTGCTGGACATCGGCTCCGGTAACGGGGCGTTCGTGGAAGCTGCGCGAGCCCGCGGGCTGGATGCGTGGGGCTGTGATCTTTCCTCACGGGCGGAGAGTGATCGTGTTTATGTGGGCGAGCTGGAGGCGATCGCCTTCCCCACTGGTGACTTCGACGTGATCACCATTCATGATGTGCTGGAGCACGTGCCGGATCCCGGTGCGTTCCTGCGCGAGGTGCGGCGGTTGCTCAAGTCGCCGGGCGGTGTGTTGCTGCTGGACTATCCGCGCTTCTGGCATGAGGCGGGGGAACATCACTGGAAGCTGATCGAGCACCTCTGGATGTTTACGGGGAACCAACTGCTTGACTTGCTGCAACGGACGGGCTTCGAAGTGGATGAGTCCATCAATCCCATCCCGAGTAAGATCCTGGTGCGGAGTTGGGTGCCCGAGATCTCGCGCGTGAACATTCTGGTGCCCGCGGGCATCGGCGACGCGTACTGGGTCATGACGAAGCTGCGGGGTTTCATGCGTGAGCAGGGGATCGTGGAACCGCCCAACGTCTGGGTACAGGACGCCGGCGGACCGAAGCGCACTGAGCCGTATCTCCGCACGGTCCCGTTCGTGAAGGCCGCCGGCTACGTGCCGTTGCGAACGCGCCACCATATCTGGAAGCAGGCGTATCTCTCGGATGGCCCAACGACGTTTAAGAAGCCGTTTGTGGAGGAAGATATCGCGCCGTGGATCGACTGGTTCATTGCGTATAACGGCATCTTGCGTTACGGCCATTCGCTGGCAGAAGTGGACGTGCAGTGGCCGGTTGAGTGGCATCATCCTATGCACATCAGTAAGGAGGCGCTCGCGTTCAAAGCCTACGCGATGCAGGGTGGGCCGTACGCACTCGTCTACATTACGGATGCGGGGATGTACCAGCAGTGGCTCAAGGCGTTTTCGCCGTATCAGATTCAGGATGCGTTGAAGATCATCGAGAAGCAGTTCGGCTTCCGGATCATGTTCATGGGCGCCGAGTGGGATCGGGATATGACCGGCGAGACGTTGGCACAGCGCACGGAGGGTTGGATCGACTTGGTGGGGACGACCACCTACGACCAGATGATCGGCGTCATACTCGGCGCGTCGGTGGTCATCGGCTATCCGGCGGGTAACACCATTCTGGCGACGGCCCTAAAAGTGCCGACCGTGTTGCTCTGGCATGAATACTTCGACAAGAGATTCTGGATCAATACGTGCGCGCCCGATGCGCCCTATACGGCGCTGGACTGTACGGGCTTGACCGTCGAAGCGTTAGTAGAAGCGGTTGCCAAACTACTGCCCGTCTTCCAGCCCGTCTAATGGCGCCGCCTCCAAGCGATCTGACGCAGATCCGTCTGCGTCCTACGAATCGTTCTCTCGCCCACCCCGAGTGGGCCCTGGTGCTGGGCGGCGCGTCCGATGTATGGTACGATCTCTCCATGTGGGAGTACGGCACGTTCGGCCGACCGTGGGAAGGATTGATCGTCGCCGCCAACGACATCGGGTGCCACTGGCCCCGGCCACTGGATCACTGGGTCAGTATGCACGCCGAGAAGCTGGACGGATGGAAGAAGGTGCGTGCCGAGAAAGGCTATCCGAGACCATACGCCACCTGGGGCCGGTTGCGCCACTCGGCGTTGGTCGACTATCACATCAGACCGTGGGCCGCAGGCTCCACGGGGATGTTGGCAGTGCAGACGGCTCTCATGCTCGGTTGTCAGCGAGTGGTGATGTGCGGGATGCCGATGACGGCCACGCCCCACTTTGTGGAGAGTGCGGAGTTCCCCGGCGCAAGTGGATGGGAGGAAGCGCATCTGCACCACGATGCGTGGGAGCGCAGTAAGAAGTACTTCGATGATCATGTGCGGTCGATGAGCGGTTGGACGCGCGAGCTGCTTGGCTCACCTACTCGGGATTGGTTGGAGGCGCTATGACGAAGCCGGATTACTCGAAGTGGCTCACTTACGACCGCCTTATGGCGGAGGAAGTGATGTGGGCCGATCCCGATACGCGTACGTGGCCAGAGTTCGTCGGCTGGATCACCAAGATCGCGCAGGCCGATGAGGACGTGCAGTCGATCGTAGAGTTTGGTTGCGGAACGGGCTGGGTCCCGGCCAACTTACCAGCGGAACTGCACTATGTCGGCATCGACTCCAATCCCCACTGCTTGGTCTTGGCGATGAAGAAGAATCGCGGCCGGCTGTTCTCGTTGGCGGATATTCGCGACCACCATCCACTGACGTATGACATCGCGTGCGCCTTCTCGGTGCTCAAACACTTCGAGCTGCACGAGTGGGATACCATCGTCGCGAAAGTGCTGCGGTGTGGAGTGCGGTACGGACTCTTCTCGATGCCCGTCGCCGAGGATACGAAAGACGATGGTATCATGTTCCCGCACGTCTGGGTCACCGAGCAGCGCTTGGTGCGGGCAGTGGAGAAAGCCGGACATACTCTCATGGAACTGGTGCCACTGGCGACCGGTGAGCGTATGGCCGTGACGTCGAAGTGGGAGTAGTGCGATGGGGCAAGTCTCGTGGTGTCTCCGGCGTGGCGTGGGGCGGTATGTCCATTGGTGTCCCGCCTGCCACGAGCTGCATCCCTTACCGGACAACGGATGGCAGTTCGACGGGAATCTCGAGTGCCCCACATTCACGCCGAGCTTCAAGCACTCAGGCGGCCCTGATCCCAAGTGGCTCTGTCACTATACGCTGACCAAGGGGATGCTGCACTTCTGCGGCGACTGTTCGCATGCCATGGGCGGTCAAGCGGTGCCGTTGCCGGAGTTGCCGCCATGGTGCCGTGATCCGAATTGGGAGTAGCGTGCAGCGTTCATGAACTGTGAAATGAGTTGCCTGGGTGCCCAGGCAACTCAACGAATTGGGAGACGTAAGAAAAGGGACTTGCCCACGACCAGGGCAGTCTCCCATATTTCACGCCGTAAGCATTGGGACAGTCGAAGCCCTCGGTACGAGACAGCTTTCGGCCCCCGGTTGCCTGCAACAGGCGCTGGGGGCCGTTCTCTATCTGGAGACAGGATGCCGAGTCCGCGCAGCGGAGAGAGTCGTCAGAACTTCGTCGGTCGGTGCATGAGTAGCGCGGAGGCGCAGGCGAGCTTCCCGCATACCGACCAGCGCTTGGCCTTCTGTGAGTCCACCTACGATCGGCACGCCCACAGCGGCAACCAGTACGCGCATCTGCAGGTCACCACGGCGACGTGTGCCGCCCGCAAGCAGCAGTTCCTCGGGCGCCAGTTCCGTGTCGTGCCGGCAGTGCTCGTGCGGGCGCAGGTGCTGCACAACAATCTGGGCACCACGTATCTGCCGGCGGAAGAGATCACCGAGGACTGGGCGGCGTTGTGGAACGGCATTCCGGTGCTCGTCGGTCCGCATCCCAGCATGCGCGGCGTCGCGAGTTCAGGGCGGACGCCAGAGATCTGGAACGAGCGCGGTGTGGGCTGGATCTTCGGCGCCAAGGCCGACAATGACAAGGACGGCGTGCGGCGGTTGACGGGCGAAGTCTGGCTCGACGAGAGCCGCGCCGGTTCGGTCAAGGGCTTCGACGTCATCCTGGACAGTCTCGACCGCGGGAAGCATGTCGAACTGTCCACCGGCTTCCCGACGCAGAGCGATGCCGCGATGGGCGTGCACAACGGCGAGACGTATGAACTGGTCCTACATCCTGCGGGAGCAGACCATCTGATCATCTCGACGGAGATGACCGGAGCGTGCGCGGTCGCGGACGGTTGCGGCCTCGGCGCCAACGAAGAGAGGAAGAAGTCCATGGAGGCTGAGAACATCAAACCGAATGCCACCGAGCAGCATGACGACTTCTTGGCGCGGTGCAATGTGGATCCGGTCATGGTGATGCGGTATCCGGACAAGGCAGCGCGAGGAGCGGCGTGTTCCATGGCATGGAGGGACGCCATGCAGGGGTCGCAAGTCACGGAACCAGGACTCAACGTCGAGGTTCCGCCGGAAGTCTGGGCGGCCAACGACGGCAATACGCAGTCAGTCGGCGGCACGCCGCATCCGGCGAGCGACTTCGCCTATGCCCCGGCCGGTTCGAATGCCTCGGACTGGAAGCTGCCGATCTTCGACGCCGAGCACGTGCGAGCGGCTCTGGCGCGCTTCAATCAGACGCAGCTGCCCGCAGCGGCCCGAGGCCATGTGTGGCGGCGCATCTTGGCGGCGGCCGACCGGTTCAACATCACGGTCAGTGATCGCACGATGCCGGGCGCATCGAGTTCGCGCGGGTTCAAGGCGCTGCTCTCGAAGGTGGCGGAGTTGCTCGGCAGCAAGAGCGAACGCAAGGAGTTGTCGTTTGAGGATCGCCAGGCCCTGCAGTTGGGCCGTATCGTGGCGATCGCCGATCAGCAGGGCATGAGCGATCGGGACAAGGCAGAAGCGCTGGAGGAAGCGCTGGAGGAACTCTGGGAGGAGAAGTACCCCGAGTTCGCCGAGAACCCTGGCGCGCAGTGCGACGCCGTGGTCAGCGATGTCTACAGCGACGAGAAGCAGGTCGTCTGGTGGATGCAGACGCCGATGGGCCCCATGCCCGCCGGTGATCAGTTCTACCAATCCTCGTACTCCGACAAGGGGAACGGGGAGTACACAGTCTCAGAGCCCGCGTTGGTGCAACGGGTGACGAGGTACGAGCCGGTCGCAACGACGGCGCCGGCGGCACAGCAGTCTCACAATCAGGAGGCAACAATGGCTGACGAGAAGGAGAAGAATCAGATCGCCGAGTTGGCGGGCGTCGTCGCGAATCTGGCCGAGACCGTGAAGGCAATCGCGGGCAAGGTCGACTCGCTGGCGAGTGCCGGTGCACCGGCGGAGCTGGCTGGCCTGAAGAAGACGATGGGCGAGCTGGCGTCGAAGTTCGACAAGATGGAAGGCGTGACGAACGCCGCCATCGCGGAGCGGGAGCGCGAGCGTCAGTCCCTGGTGCAGGAGTTGGCCGGGAACTTCCGCGTGCCGTTCACCGCGGCCGAGCTGGAATCCAAGCCGATCGAGGAGCTGCGTAAGCTCCGCGAGATGGTGAAGGCGGAGAACTACGGCGGCAAGGGTGGGCCGGTCATTCCGGGCGCGGAGACGCGGTACGCCGAGCCGGAGCCTTACTTCCGCAAGGACAAGAAGGAAGGGGGTAACTAGCCATGCCTGGCCGCAATTCGATCGTACTCAAGGGCCAGTTCCTCCGCAAGGAGGCGAAGGCCACCGTGGCTGTGAAGCCCGGCATGCTGGTGCAGTGGGACACGAACTACGACACGGTGAAGCCGTGCGTGGCGATCGCGGGTGCGGTGCCGGGCGGCGCAAGCCGTAAGGCGTTCGCGCTCGAGAACGATCTCGTCGGTCAGGGCGTCGGCACGTCGCCGGCGAACTCCGACGCGTACGACATCAACGACACCGTGCAGTACGGGATTTTCCACCGCGGTGCGGAGATCCAGGCGCTGCTCGCCACCGGCAACAACGCGGCGATCGGTGCCCCGCTCGTGTCGAACGGCGCGGGCAACCTGAAGTTGGCGGCGACCACCCAAGGCGCGGACGACGAAGAGATTCTCGGCTACGCCGCGGAAGCACTCAACAACTCGTCCGGATCGGATCAGTACATCCGGATGGAAGTGGCGTAGGGCGCCACATTCACAACACGAGGAGAGGGAGACTCAGATGAAGCTGATCGGGGCAGAAGACATCCTCGCCCGTGGCGTCACTTCGTTTGCTCAGTTGCGGCCGGTGCTGGCTGGAAATGCCGACCCCATCGCGAGCAACGCCACGTTGCGGATGGATGAATGGCGGGAGATCGACGCCCGCGTCAACGACGTGATGCGTGAGCGCCTCACGATCGTCGAGGATCTGCGCGCAGCCGGACTGGTGACGACCGTGTCACTCGGTACGATCCTGCGTGTCACGGAGCGGCAGTCGGACTTCGACGCCGCGAACGTGTCGTTCGACGGGGACACCGACCCGCTGGGCGATCGGCCGAACTACAAGCGGGACGTCATTCCGGTGCCCGTGATCTCCAAGGACTTCCGTATCAGCTGGAGGCAGCTGGAAGCCTCCCGCAAGCGCAACGAGCCCCTGGACACTTCAGGCGCGGCGATCGCGACGCGGAAGGTGCGGGACAAGCTGGCGAACGTGTTCTACGCTGGGTGGGCGACCGGTCCCGGTTCCAACCCGACGAGCGGCACGGACGGTCAGTCGATCCCGGGCCTGGTCAACGGTGCGAACCGGCTGACCCAGGCGAAGTCGGGTTCGTGGAGCACGGCGGCGACGGACATCATCGCAGACGTGTTGGCGACCCTGGGCGTGGCGTACGGGAAGAACCTCTTCGGACCGTTCAACCTGTACGTGGCGAAGAACGCATGGTCGACGTTGCAGGGCGACTACAAGACTGCAAACCCGACCTCGCGGACTTTCCTCGAGCGGATCCTGGGTATGGCCGATATCAAGGCCGTGCGCCCGCTCGACCAGGCGGCGACGGACAACCACTTCCTCGTTCAGATGACCGAGGACGTGATCGACCTGACCGAGGCGCAAGCGGTCACGACGGTCCAGTGGGAGAAGAACCCGTTCGTCAACAACTTCCGAGTCCTGGAAGTCGGCGGACCGCAGATCAAGAACATCGAGGTGTCGGACGGTACCACGATCATGGGGTACGTCCACATTTCGTAAGCAGCATGCAGGACAGGAGCAGAGGACTGGTGGAGCGCCGCAAGGCGCTCCATTAGTAATGCGGCAAGGCCGGTTCCAAGCCCCGGCCAGTGAACCCGGTGACGCTGCCGCCAGCGGCGGGCAGCGGGAGGTAGGCAGATGGCGCGTACCACGGCCACGGCAGTTCGCGAGATCATCCAGACCGGACTCACCACGCCTCAGATCAACGCGTTCATCGCGGACATGGATCTCTGGGTCACCGAAGAGCTGGCGACCTACACGCCCTCCATGTCGGCCGATCGGCTCGAGATCATCGAACGCTACCTCGTGTGCGCGATGATGCGCCTGCAGGAGATTGGCGTGTCGGAAGTCTCGATCGGGGACGTGACGGAGCGCTACCAGTCCGATCCACAGATCACTGACTACTTGATGCGGGCCGCCGGATTCGATCCGTCGGGCAAGGTGCGGGCCAACTTCTTGGCGCCGCGGCCGCTCGCACCGCCGGTGCACATCCCTGGGAAGTTCCGTGTGGGCCCGGGCTTCCGCGATGACACGTCGCCACAGCAATGACGACGATCCTGCACTCTGGCCGCGGCATGATCACCGTCGGCGTTGATGTGATCATCGGCGTCGATGGGCAGGGCAAGCCGCAATACGCCACGACGGTGGACATTCTCGCCCGCGTCGTGCATCAGGTCACCTTGATCCAGAAGCCCGACGGTTCGACGATCAACGCCGACGCCACGCTCTGGATCGATGGACAGCAGCCGGTGCTGCCTAAGGAGCAGGATCAGATCGAGCTGCCCGATGGGACGTTGCTGGAAGTGCTGGAACGGAAGGATGGAGTCACGCTGAACGGAGCGCTGGATCACGTACGACTCATGTGCCGGATCATGGTGAGCTAGATGCCTAGCAACGTCTCAACCTCCGAGAGCTTTCGCCGGGCGGCCCTGCGGATTCGGAAGTGTGCGAATCTCATGGCGGGCGTCGCGCGTGGGGGCTTGCGCCTGATCGGCGAGGAGATCATGACGGATGTCAAGGCCTCTCGCCCCGGCGCGGGCGTGCCGCGGGACACGGGTGCCTTGGCGAGCACCGGTGAAGTCACGCAACCGGAGCCCGAGGTGGTCGAACTCAGCTTCGGGGGAGTGGCGGCGGAAGGCGGCAAGGATGTCGGCTACGCACTGATCCAGCACGAGAACCTGGAGTTCCATCACGCCCTGGGCGAGGCGCGCTACTTGGTGCGCGGCCTGGAGCGGTGGAAGCCGGATGGGAGCGCGGCGATCAAGGCGATCGAGGAGAACGCGGACGCGGCAGTCAAGGCGGCGAGCAAGTGAGCGCCGTCGACGACGTCTTCACGTTCATCGGCGCAGGCGGTTCACCGCTGGCGGGCGGGAACTCAGGCTGGAGCTTGGTGCGGCGGAAGATGGGCGACGATCCGATCAAGGATCAGGTCGTGGTCGTGGCGGAAGATGGCGGCGTGCTGCCCGAGATCAAGGCGAACAGTGGCATCGGCGACGCGGCAGTGAAGGACCCCGGCGTGCTGGTCACAGTGCGGGCAGCACAATGGGACGGAGATGCGAGCAAGGCGAAAGCGGCGGCCATTTTGGCTGCCTTGCACGGACAGCGCAACGTAACGTTGGGGAGCACAGTATATTATCGGGTACGGGCGCTGACGCCCGAACCCATTTTCGCGGGCTTCGACGATACGGGTCGTCCGCGGCACACGGTTGCTTTCCGTCTGTTGACGGCAGCGACGTAGCAGTACCACAATCAGGAGGAGGCGGCAATGGCAAAGTATCTGCCGCACGGCACGACGGTGACGTTCAACGGTACCGCGATCGGTGGTCTGATCACGGTGAGTGTGCCGACGCGGACTCGAGGCGATGCGGAGACCACGGACTCCGGGGCATCGTTCAACCGGACGTTCTTGCCGGGTCTTCGGGACGGCGGATCGGTCAACTTGACGTTCCGGCATGACCCGTCAGACGCGGGGCAGCTGCAGTTGGAAACGAACTACAACACGGACGGTTCGGGCGCGCTCAAGACGGTGACGATCGTGCTCCCGGCCCCCGGTACGCGGACGTACACGTTCACGGGCTTTGTCACGAAGCCGCCCGAGGGAGACCTCGCGCTGGTGGACGACAACGTCGCACAGCAGACGGCCACCATTCGGATCAGTGGCTCGGTCACGATCACCTGACGATGGCAGAGCGAGCGGCGGATGGTTTCGGTTTGGGGCCCACGATCCCGGACGAGGATCAGTATCTGACCGTCGAAGAGGCGGCCGCGTTCCTTGACCAGTGGGCGAATAATTGGAACTATCCGCCGCTCCTCAAGCCGAAAGGACTCCCGCCGATGGGCGGGCAACCGAAGGAGCCTACCAGTGAGTGAGCGCCAAGATACACCGCCGACGCCCACGCGTGGAGTGCCGGTCGAACTCGGAGGGCAGCAGTACTTCCTCCGTTACACGATGGCGACGCTGCGGAAGATTCGGCAGGAGATGGGACCCCAGGCGCTGGCGGAAGGCGTCAGCGATGATAAGCTGATCAAGGTCCTGTGGTACGGATTCAAGAATCAGCATCCCGATCTGACCGAGGAACAAGTCGAGGAACTGATCGACCTCCGCGATCTGAAGAACGTGGTGATTGCGCTCCGGTCGGCGATGGGCGGAACGGATGTGAAGTTGGTCCCTCCGGTGCCGGCCCCGGCGGCCACGAGCGACAGCGCGTCAGCATAGTTCCGGGGTCGGAAGATCTTGAGTTGTGGTCGATGGCGATTTACTCAGGGATTCCGAACGAGTTGTTCTGGGAGTCGACGTTGGATGAAGTGGCGGCGGTGCTCAAGCGGCGGACGGAAGCCGAACGGGCCCTGACGTTGCGCGCGGGACTCATTGCCGCGACCATCATCAACGTCCACCGGAAGAAGGGCGCGCCGTTGGTACAGCCGCACGACTTCCTGCCGGAGACCGAAGAGTTCTTGACCCCGGAGGAAGCGCGGGCGTTCATGGATCGGTGGGCGGAGGGGCAAGGCGCCACAGTGCCCGCGATCATAGCGCCGACGAGTGACGAGGTGACGAAGTACAGTGGGGAGGCGTCGTGAGCGAACTCGCCAAGGCCGTAGTCCGACTCGAAGCAGACATCTCAGACCTCCAAGCCGGCTTCGCTCTTGCTGAAGAAGAGATGAAGAAGGCGGGGAAGTCGCTCGAGTCCCTTGGTCAAGAACTCTCGTTGAAGGTCACGCTCCCGTTGGCCGCCATCGGGGCGCTGGCCGTCAAGGAGTTCGGCGAGGAGCAGGATGCGATCGCCAAGGTCAACGCCGTGCTCGCCGCCACCGGCGGCATTTCCAATACGACCACGAGCCATCTCGAAGAGATGGCCCACCAGATGCAGGAACTCACGCGGTTCTCGGACGATGAAGTGTTGTCGGCCGAGGGCCTCCTCCTGACGTTCCAGAATGTCCGCAACGAACTAGGCGCAGGCAACGCGATCTTCGACCGCACCATCCATGATGTGGCCGACTTGGCGTCGGTCATGGGCACGGATCTCTCGACGGCCACGCTGCAGTTGGGCCGGGCGTTGCAAGATCCCGAGAGTGGCCTCATGCTCTTGCGGCGCGCCGGTGTGCAGTTCACCGCGGGCGAGCGGGAGATGATCAAGGTCATGCTGGAGCACAACCAGGTGCTCGAAGCGCAGCGCGTGATCTTGGAGAAGGTGGAAGGAAAGACGAAGGACGCGGCGAAGGCAATGGCCGACACGCCGATGGGGCACTTCGTGCAGATGTGGAACGCGATCAAGGATGCGGTCAAGCCGGTCGGCGATGTGCTCGATCAGGTGCTGGTGCCGCTGGCGGACTTGGTCAAGCAGGCGGCCGATGCGTTCCGCCAACTCTCCCCGGAGATCATTCGGATCATCGTACTCATTGGAGCGACGGCGGCCGCCCTCGGGCCGGTGCTGGTCGCGTGGGCGACGATCGCGAAGCTTTGGACGTTCGTCGAGACGGTCATTGGTGTCGGCCTCTTGCCGACGTTGGGACTGCTGGTGCTGGCGTTGGGGTCGCTGATCGCGGCGGGTATGGCGATCGTGGACAACTGGGCCTGGATCAAGCTGCAGGCGGTCTCACTCTGGACGGCGCTCAAGGATGCCTTCTTCACGGGCATCGAGTTCATCTTGACCAAGGTGCAGGAACTCGGCCAGCTCGCGCAGAAGATCCCGGCTCTCGCTCGTGCGTTGGTGCCAGGGCTTGGGACGATCGCGGATCTCATGACCATCCTCGGGGACGCCGCGGGCACCATGAAGGACAAGGTGACCAAGGCGCACGAGGAGATGTTGGCCGACGCCGGGCGGCAGCTCTCCGAACTGCAGGCCGAATACGATGCGGTGGTCGAGAAGGTGGCGCAGTCGCAAAAGAAGATCGTGACCCCGGCCGATACGTCGCGTGAGGAGGGCTGGACGACGGCAGCGATCAAGGGCCTGAACGATCTCCGCACCGCCCTGACGTCGGCGGCTCAGATGCAGCAGATCCTCGGCGACTCGTTCGACTTGGTCGGGGCCAAGGCCTCGGCCTATCAGGCGATCATCTCGGCTCTGCAGGGCGCACAAGTGCCGCTGAACCAGACGATCAGCGCGGCTGCGTTGCATCTCAAGGGCGAGCTGGTGCCGGGCTTCAATGACATGCTGGAAGTGATCAAGCGCCTGGACCCGTCGTTGAACGTGGCGAACTTGACGCTCGCGCAGTTCATTCAGCGGTTCCAGCAGCTCCAGGCGCAGGCGGTCATGGACACTCTGCGGAAGAGCTTGCAGGACATCGCGAATAAGGCCGCCCTCCTGGGCGACGCGTACAACGCGGCGGCGGACGAGGCGACGGCATACCAGACGGCGGTGAACGCGCTCATTGCGTTGCACATTCCGCTGGCGCAAGTGTTCGCGTTGACGGGCCAGCGCTTCTCGGATCTGGTCGAGGCGATGAACCGGGCCACGCGAGATGCTGTCCTGGCCGATCTGACGAACCAGTTCGCGGTCCTTAAGGCGGGCTTGGGTGGGACGAGCGACCAGATCTCGGCGGTGTCAGGGGCGATCAATAAGTTAGCGGCTGACCTGGTCGCGGCGGGGGGATCGTCCAAGGTCCTCGAGGCCGCGATCGCGGATCTCAAGAAGGAACTGCGCGAGCTGCAACTCAAGGCCGCCATCGGCGACTTCTTCCAGCAGGAGATCGGGAAGATGATCGACGCGATCTTCGAGGGCAAGCAAAAGTTCGGGGACTTCATCCGCGACATGCTGTACCAGCTCTCGCTCCTGATCCTCAAGATGGAAGTGCTGCAACTCATCGGGAGTATCGGCGGCGGGAGCGTCGGCAAGTTCCTCGGTATCCCCGGCTTTGCGATGGGCGGCTTCCTTCCGGCGGGCCAGCTTGGTATCGTCGGTGAGCAGGGGCCGGAGTTGGTGCGCGCCGGTCGCTCGGGCATGACGATCTCGCGGCTGGACGAAGCGCGTGGCACGGCCCCGGCCCCGTCGGCGGCGCAGGGCTCGCGGATGACCGTTCCGGTGACGGTGAACGTCAACACGATTGACAGCCAGGGCGTGGCGGACTTCTTCAGCAAGAATCAGGACGTCGTGGCGGCGACGTTCGTCAAGGCCGCGCAGCGCTCGAAGCTTCTGCGGGGGTCCTAGTGACGGCGTTCCCGCGCTCCGCCGGCGCGTTGCCCCGCTTCGCCACGCCGCCCAAGTTCCCCATGGGTCTCCAGTCCTGGGGTGCCTCAGGCAAGGCGCAAGTCCGTTCCGTCAAGAACATGGGCCGTACGTGGGACGAGGCCTACTCAGTGCTCGACGCGCAGAATCCGTCCATGCGGGCGTTGGTCGAGCTGATCAACCGGTCGATGCGGTCGGGGCTGGTCTGGGATGTGCAGCACCCCTACTGGCACTTCCTGAAGGGCGTGGGTGGCGGCAGTCCCCAGGCGTTCAGTATTCGGCAGATCGTGCAGGCCCCCGAGGACTTCTCGCAGTGGAACAATCTCGGCACGCCGACGATCACCACGGGCCAGGCCGATCCGTTCGGGACCACCAACGCTACACTGATTGGCGACGACGACGCGGCAGCGTTGGAGGGCAAGCAGCTGCCGACGGGTCTCATGCCGTTCACGGGGAACGCGGTCAAGACGATCGCCTTCTTTTGTAAGGCCAATACGGCGCCAGAGAATCTCATCGAGCTGCGCGACCAGACTGCCGGTGCCAACCGGATGGCGTGCACGATCACGTGGCAGTTGGGCATTCCGGTGATCTCGGCAGTCACGGGCACGCTGCTGCGCGTCATTCCCTACAACAACGGCTGGTGGCGCCTGCTGTTTCAGACGACGGCGGTGACGGCGGCGAACGCGCATACGATCAACGTCCGCATTGGACCGAGTGTCGGCAGCACTGGCAATACGTTCTTCTTTGGCTTCAATGTCTGGGATGCGGCGGTGTGCGGACCGTATCGCGGCCCCAGCAACTTGGGGCCGTATGCGCTCCCGACGGCCCAGGAGGGCAGTGAGTTGTATGTGCAGGCAGCGCCGTCGTCGACGGTGGCGTGGCTGCGCCAGGGCGACATGATCGACTGTGTCGGCTCCCCGGTCGTCCTCGATGTCACGGGCCAAGTGGATACGGATGCGGCGGGCGGGGCGATCATTCCGATCAGTCCGCCGCTCTTTGCACCGAGCTACTACATCCCACACGGGACGTCGATCATTGTGGACCCGACGGCCATCACGTTCAGCGCGGTGATTGATCGAGTGCAAGGATCGCCGACGATGGATACGACGCAGTATCTCGACGCGGGTCTGATCATCTCGTGGCGGGAGGTGGCCGGATGACGGCGCTCTCCTTCATCACGCGCGGCAAGAATCTCCTCAGTGATCCCGGCTTCGAACTGGGCGGCGCCATCTGGAACAACGGTGGCGCGGGCACGGTCGAGACCGTCTCGGATGGGAACACGCACTCGGGCGGCAAGCGGTTCAAGTACTCCAACAACGGTTCGGGCGGCCCGAACTTGCTCTCGGAAGAGTTGCCGTGCGCTCCGGGCCGCACGTACTTCGCGGCGTGTTGGATCATTGGAGCCACCGGCGTCGGGACGCCACAGCTGGCGATCCGGTGGCGCGATGCGACGCATACGCAGATCTCGCGCGTGGTGCTGGCCCAGGTGACAGGGAACACGCCGATCTATACGTACCTCTACGGGACGTCGGTGGCCCCGGCGAACGCGGCCTTTGTGGTGATCGATCTGGGCGAGGACATCGTCGATACCACGGCGGCGCCGTTCTATGTGGACGACTTCGAGTTGTCGCTCGTACAGCAAGCCTTCCCGCGCGCCGCTGGGGCACTCTCGCGGTTGGCGACGGTGCCGAGTTTCATTGAGGCGCCGCGCAACTGGACGCAGATGGGGCGGTCGGCTGCCCATGGCTTCCAGCAGTTCGGGCGGACGTGGGACGAAACCTACCCCGTGCTCGACACGGCGAACCCCAACGTCCGGGCGCTGCTCGAGTCGATCAATCGGGGCTGGCGTGAGGGGCTGGTGTGGGACGTGCAGCATCCCTACTGGGGGAACCGGAAGGGGGCGGGCGGCGGGAATCCGCAGCTCCACTGTCCGGCACAGATCGTGCCCGATCCTGAAAACATCAGCTCGTGGGCAGTCAGCGGGACTCCCGTATTTGCCGGAAGTCAGAATGATCCATTTGGGAATAAGGCCGCGTATGGAGTCACGGACGACGACGCGGCGGCCTTCGAGACGGTGTTCCGGGCCGTGACGTTCACGGGGGACGGCGAGAAGGCTTTCTCGATGTTCTTTCGCCAAGGCTCGGCACCGTCCGTGTGGCTCCGGATTTGGGATGGAACGGCGGCCACGGAGCGGCATCGCATTCTCGTGACGTGGACGGGTGGCGCGCCGACGCTGACCACAGGCGCCGGCTCCGGCACGCGCAACGTGCCTGAGGACTACGGGAACGGCTGGTGGCGCATCTCGGGCACCGCGCTGGGCGTCGTTGCGGCAAACGCGAACAACCTCGAGTTTGGAATCGGCCCCTTCGCAGCGTCGAGCACGGGATCGGTGTTCGCGTTCGGCGGCAACGCGTGGGACTCCAACGTGGAAGGGCCGTATCGTGGCCCCAGCTACCCGGGACCGTTGGGCGTGCCGTTGACGCAGGAGGGTAGTGTCCTCTACGTGCGCGGCGCCCCGGCCTCGACGTCGAAGTGGCTGCGCCAGGGCGATCTGATCGACGCCGTGGGCTTTCCGGTGGTGCTCGATGTCACGGCGGATGTGGACACCGACGCGAACGGTGGAGCCCGGATCCCAATTAATCCGCCTATCTTCTCTGGACAGCAGGCGGCCGATGGGATCGGGCTGATCATCGAGCCCACGACGCTGTTCTTTAGCGCGGTGATCGCCGACGTCCACGACTATCCGGCGATGGATGGCTCGCGGTATATCGACGCCGGTATGACGATCACGTGGAGGGAGGAGCCCGCATGAGTCCGCGCCCGAATGTAGGGACGGAGCAGCAAGTCTGGACGGAGGTGTTCAATCGCCTCCCGTCCGACTGGACTGCGGTAGCGGGCACCGGCACGGAAACCCTCGTGACGTTGGCGACGGGACAGAACGTGCTCCAAGCCGCCGGATACCGGTGGCGGACGTATCCGGTCAACATCAAGTTCAACCCGACGTGGCTCTACCGGATTCGGATTCGCGTGCGGCGCACCGCGACCACCGACGCCCTGACGCAGAGCATCTTCATCGGATGTGCCGGCGTGCGGGAGGACGGGACGTCGCTCTGCGCCGTCGACGGAACCAACAGTCACTTCTCACAGCACTACTTCGCGGCCGCGTCGCAGGACATGACGGCGTTTCCGTTGGGGGAGTGGCAAGAGTTTATCGGCTACTTCCGCGGATGGGCGGCGGCGGGCTCCGGACAGTCGCTGAGTAGTTCGGCTCCGGGTGCGTTCCACGAGAGTGTGCGGTACTTCCGACCGCTGTTCATTCTGAACTACAACGGCGGTCCCGCGGGCAACGTCACGCAGATTGGGAACTTCATCGTCGAGGCGATCCAGCAACCGACGACGGAGTTCGTGCATCTGATCTCCGCTGACTTCTCAGGCGGCACGTTGTACTTGAACACGGGCGCCCGCGATCTCTACTGGAACGGTCAGACGTGGGAAGGCATTGGAGGCACGCTCACGTTTGATGCGGTGCAGGAGGCGAACGAAGAGAAGGGCCGCGGCGTGCAGTTCCAGTTAGCCGGTGTTGACCAGACGATCGTCGCCACCCTGCTCAATAACAATTACCGCGGTCGTGTGGTCCGCGTCTACCGTGCCTACTTGGATCCCGTATCCGGGCAAGTCATCGACCCCACCGATCGCGGCATCCAGATTGTCGGTACCACCGCACGGTTCGCGATCAAGAATCCAGTGGGGACGTGGGTGACAACCAATCTGACCCTGGAAGTCTGGGCCCGGTTGGACAACTACGGCGCTGGAGCGGTACGGACACTGGCCTCATATGCGGTCACCGGCCAAGTCTCCGAGATTCAGCTGGACAAGTCGACGGCGGACAAGCTGCGGTTGACGATCAAGGGCACTTCCGTCTCGAGTGCGGCGGCCTTCCCCAATGATGGTAAGTGGCATCACTATGCCGTGAGCTGGGCGAGCAGCGGGGGAGCATGGGCGATGTATGTGGATGGTGTGCTCACTGACAGCGGCACGGGATTGCAGTCGGCTGCGTCGATTACGGCCGCCGGCTCGTGGGTGCTCGGGCAGTTCCAGGCAGCGGTGGGCGGTAGCTTTGACGCCACGCGGTGCTGGAATGGCCTACTCGACACGGTGCGGTTGTACTCGCGTGTGATACCGGTGACGGAGATTGCGGAGCACTTCCGCGGTGTGCTGCTGGATACCGCCGGACTCCCGGTCTCAACGTGGAGCTTCGATGATCCCAACACCATGGGCAAGGATGGCTCGCGCGACAATACGACGTCCAACGATCTCACGCTGACCGGCATCCAGTTGCCGTCGGAGGGCTCGCCGATCACGCGCGTCATGCTGCTCTTCGAAGGCCTCCAGCTGGCGCCGTATGAGATCGAGGAGAACCGCGATCGGACCACGGGAACGGTCATCGTGAAGATGCAGGCCATTGGTTATCTGGGCGTGGATAAAGTGCGGGGCATCGAAGCGAACACGACGAGCCACCAGCATGTCTATCCCAGCGACACCTTCTTCCAGAATGTGGCGCAGCTCGCGAACTTGAAGATCTACTGGGGCACGGCAGCCCCGGCGTCGCTCGGTGGTGGCGTCAACCAGGGCTACGAGAAGCCGGGCGGAAAGAACCGGTTCTTATGAGCACTCGGCTTCTGGACTGGCGCTCGCGCCTGATCGACTGGGGGCTCTCCCTCCAAGGCCAGCCGTTTGCCTGGGGCAAGACGGACTGTGCGACACTGGCCCGGGAGGCGTTGCGGCAGTGCTTCGGCCGCGACGTTGTCCCATATCTAGGCGAGTGGACGTCAGCGCGCCAGGCTCAGGCGCGCTTGAAGAAGTACCCCTTTCGGGAGCAGCTCGAAGCCTTGAAGGCCGAGGAGGTTTCAGTATCATTCCTTCGAGCGGGCGACATTCTCGTCGCCCCAGAACCCGATGAGAAAATGGGGCAGATGTCCGTGATGGTGTGCTTGGATGCGCATCATGTGCTCGGCGTGAGTCGGACCGACGGCGTGCGGATCGGTCTGCTCGGTGCCGTGCCGGATGGCACCAAGGTGTACTCGCTCTGGGAGGTCCCCGACAATGGGTAAAGTCGGGAAGTTCATTCTCGGCGCCGTCCTGATCGTCGGTGGGGCGGCCGTCGGCATCTTCACGGGCAACTGGCAACTCGGAATCACCATGGCCTCGGCTGGCATGGCGATCATTACTCGCCCCGGCGTGCCGCGCGATCTCGGGAAGGATCAGGGCGCGATCCTGCAGACGCGCATCGGCACGCAAAATGCGATCCCGGTTATCTACGGTACAACTCGCATCGCGGGCGTCTATGCCGACGTGCGTGTAGATCCGGTCTCCACCAACCGCAAGCGCCTGGTGTTGGTCATTGCGTGGTGCCTCGGCTCACGCGATGGCCTGGGCATCCAAGCGATCGACGAAGTTTGGTTCGACGACCGGTTGGCGATCTCCGGCAGCACGGTGCAGGCGCCCTTTAACACGGTGGTCCCGAACGAACTCGTCGGCGGAAACCCGATCAAGCATCTCGAGTTCCGCCACTACCTCGGCCTCGACACGCAGACGGTAGACTCGCGTCTCAACACGCTCTTTCCGGATGCGTGGCCATCCAGCTCGACGGGGGACGGTATTGCTTACTCGGTGTTGGAGCTGTGGTACAACACGGACATCTATGGCGGCGGAATGCCGGGGACGATTCAGGCGACCATCCGTGGACAGCGCGTCGAAGATCCGCGCACACGGGCCTGGGCGTTCAGTAACAATCCCGCGCTGTGCATCCGGGACTACTTGCTCTCGCCGATCTATGGACAGGCCGTGCCCGTGGGCAATCTCGACGTCCAAGATTTCATTGACATGGCGAACCATTGTGACGAGACGGTGAGTATCCCCGGCCTCGGCTCGGCGGCGCGCTACACGTTAGATGGATGGGTGGACTGCTCGCGCACGGTCACCGAGAACCTGGGCCGACTCGCGACGGCCTGCAAGGGCATGATCGTGAACGAAGGGGAGCGGTGGCGTCTGGTCATCCGCCGCGCCCGCGTGCCGACCAACTACATCGTGGATGAAACGAACACGGTCGAGGGGTCATGGAAGTACGTCCTCTCAGGAGCGGACGCGCCGAACATTGTCCGCGCCAACTATATCGATCCGCTCCAGAAGTACCAGACCGACACGGTGCAGTGGCCGGACCCTGGTGCGGCGAACGCCTACTTGGTCGCGGACAACAACTACGAGTCGCGGCTCGAACTGGACTTGCCGTACACGGCGAACCGTGCCCGAGCGCAGGCGATGGCGATGATTCTGCTCAAGGAGGCGCGCCAGGACAAAGTCGTAACCGTGCAGTTGTTGGAGACGGCCATCTCGATGCGCGTCGGAGATATTGTCGCAGTCACGCAACCCTCCCCGGGATGGAATGGCAAGCTCTTTGACGTACTGGCGATCTTGCTCCAACCGGATGGTGGGATCCAGGCTATCTTGGGCGAGTACTTCTCGACGACCTACGATCTCGACGCGCAGAACACGCCGGTCGTGCCGCCGTCCACCAATCTGCCGAATCCGTTCGCGATTGCGGCGCCCACGGGTCTGCTCCTCGATGGCTCAGCAGCGCAAGCCGTGGCGAAGGGGGACGGCACGTACATCGGGCGCATCTTCGCATCCTGGGCCGCGCCGATCGATGCCTTCCTCGACTTCGTGGAAGTCCAGGCGCGGCAGCGGATCACGTTCCTGGGGACAGATGCGGATCCGGTGCACTCCGACCAGTACGAGTATGTGGGGTTCACCGAGGCGGCCCCGATGGCGATTTCCACACTCGGTCTGGTGGTCGGTGATCAGATCAGCTTCCAGGCGGAAGTCTGGAACACGAACGCAGGCGCCAATGAGCGCGTACGGGTGAAGTTCTGGACGAGCGGCCTGGTCTTGATCTCGACGCAGGACGGCAATCTGGTCAACGTCACGACCCCGGGCACACTCTCCCACTTCGAGGGCGTGGCGATTCCGGCCACGACGGCGTTCATCTCGGCACGGGGGATCACGGCGGACGGTACGCCGTCGCGGATGCGGATCCAGAACGCGCTGCTCTACAAGTCGCTGCAGCCGTATGATTCGTGGGGTCGGGTCTCGAAGGAAGCCACGCAGCAGTTCTACATCGTCCCGGCTGCCGGTGGCGTCTGGGACGTGCAGGTGCGTGCGGTGAACCGACTGGGCGTGACGAGTAGCTGGACCAATAACAACGTCTCGGTGGTGGATCGGCCGCCGCAGATTCTCACGGTGACGTTGGCCTCGGCGCACGTGGACTCGGCGCACTCGGACGTGGCGCACCAGGACACGGCGCACTCCGACGTGGCGCACGCCGACTCGCACAGTGACGCGGCCCACGGCGACGCGGCGCACAACGACGCGCATTCTGACACGCACTTGGATGGGCATCAGATCCACGGCAACTCGCATACGGACGTGGCGCACGCGGACACGGCGCACTCTGATACCCACTCGGATGGATCGCACAGTGACTCGGCGCACATCGACTCGCATACGGATATCGGCCACGGCGACGGGAACTACGGCATCGGTGTGGCGGTCCAGGCCGATGCGGGCGCCGGTTCGATTCGGGCGGTCGCGCGTAAGGGTGGTCCCAACCTCCTGACGAACGGTGGCGGCGAAACCGGCTCGGCGGGGTCGGATGCTCCGGGGTGGACGCAAGACACCACGACGCACTTGAAGGACGCGTCGGACTTCGTCTACTTGGGACTACAGGCGCTGAAGATTGACAACTCGGTGGCGGCAGATTCCAAGGCGCACCAGGACATCTCCGTCAAGATCAGCAAGACGTATCGTGTGCACGCGTGGATCAAGACGAGTGCCATGACCGCCGGTGCGACCTACTCGTTGATCAATATCGACGCCGTCTCGGGAGTGACTGGGTTCACGATCATTTCCAAGACGACAATCGGCACGGATCCCGCCGCCACCGAACCGGACTGCGGCATCAAAGCGGACGGCAGCGCGCACGCGTATACGTATGTCGAGTGCGTCTTCAAGCCCACGGGGGCGGATGGGACGATCCGCGTGTACTGTCAGTTGGGCTACGGTGCGACGATCGCGGGCCAGGCCTGGTTCGATGATGTATGGGTGCAGGAGATCCCCGGAGTAACTCCGGCGGTCCCGGATGTCTTTGACGTCCGTCAGCAACCGACGACCGATGGCCGCAACATCGTGGTCACGCTCATCGACGCCGCGACCGGCGGCCCGTTGGTGTTCGAGCCGGGCGACGTGGCGAACGTGGCGGCGCTGGCCTACTCGAAGATCGGTGGTGCGGGAGTCGAGGGCCCGCTGGCCCTGGCGCAGGCGTCGCGGTTCACGGTCGTGCCGGTCGGCACCAACAAGTACGTGCCGGCATGATATGGCAAAGAACCCCGGCTCCGCGTGGGTGGATGGAACCGACTTCCACTATGTGGATGTCAATCAGGCCGAGTGGAAGTTTACCGGCACGTTGGTCGGGGCGGCGACGGGAGCCGTGTTGGGCAGTTGGTGGGTTTCGGGCAATGACTTTCACTACGTGGATGCCTCCGGTAATGATCGCTTCCTCTCAGGCGCCGATCTCGGCCTCCAGTCAGGCGTGCCGGGCAGTCCGTGGGTTGAGAACACTGCCGGACACTCGGATACGACGCACTACTGGGCTTGGTTGGATTCGGCAGCGCATAAGCGCCTCGCACATCTCGACGTTGCCCACTCCGACACCGGCCACTCCGACGTCGCGCACTCGGACAGTCATACGGACGTCGCGCACGGAGATGTCGCACACTCTGACGTGGCGCACTCGGATGTCGCTCATGCCGACGTGGCGCACTCGGACGTGGCACACGGAGACGCCGGGCATACCGACACGGCACACGATGACTCGCACATCGACTCCCCGAATCTGGGCCATACCAACCAGCACACGGACGTCGCGCACGGTGACACGGCGCACACCGATACGGCCCACTCGGATGTGGCGCACACCGACTCGCATACCGACGTCGCCCACTCCGATGTCGCGCATACCGACTCCCCGCACTCCGACGTCGCGCACACTGACGTCTCGCACTCGGACCACACGGATGCCCATGCCAACGCCGCCCACTCCGACCAGCCCGTATTCGTGGGCCCCTGAGGAGATGCCATGACGATCGAACTCAACCCCGTGGGCGTGACGTGCAACTTGAGCTGCCCCTACTGCTACGAGCATCCCATCCGAGATGCTGGAAATGCCATGGGGCGCACGTACGACATGGAGGCGATGAAGCGCGGCCTGGAAGCCGAGGGCGGCGACTTCACCGTCTTTGGTGGCGAGCCACTGCTGATGCGGTTCGAGGATCTGGAGGAGATCTTCCGCTGGGGGTTTGAGAAGTATGGAAAGAATTGCATCCAGACCAACGGGGCACTGATCACCGACGCGCATATCGCGCTCTTCAAGAAGTATGCGGTGCACGTGGGAATGTCCCTCGACGGCCCCGGTGAGCTCAACAACTCACGGTGGGCCGGTTCGATGGAGAAGACGCTGGAGTCCACGCGGAAGTCGCAAACGGCGCTGGAGCGATGCCTTGCGGAGGGCGTGGGGGCGTCACTAATTATCACCCTGCACCGAGGCAACGGGCTCCCAGAGGCCCGCCAGCAAGTGAAGGCATGGCTACACGATCTGGACGCAAAGGGGCTGCAGACCGCCAGACTGCATCTCCTCGAAGTGGATCATCCCAGCATGATCGGACTCGACTTGACGCCCCAAGAGGCGCTCGACGCGATGTTGGATTTCGGTGCGTGGGAGAAGGAACACAATCTCAAGTTCGACGTGTTCCAGGATTGCATCAATCTTCTGCGCGGAACCGATGTCAACGTCACGTGCGTCTTCACCGAGTGCGATCCGTTCACGACGGATGCGGTGCACGGCGTTGACGGGGATGGGATGCAAAGCAACTGCGGCCGGGCGACCAAGGACGGAGTGAACTGGCGCAAGGCCGAGCAGCGCGGCTACGAGCGGCAGCTCGCGCTCTATCGGACGCCGCAGGCCTTCGGTGGATGTCAGGGCTGCCGCTTCTTCGTGATGTGCAAGGGCCAGTGCCCCGGCACCGCGATTGACGGCGACTGGCGCAACCGATCGGCCCAGTGCGCGACGTGGATGGGCATCTTCGGATTCGTGGAAGGAGAGATGATCGCGAACGGGGAGCAGCCGTTGTCACTCTCGCCGCTCCTCCCAGAGATCGAGGCTGTGATGTTGGCGACGTGGGGCAAGGGCTTGCGGACGAACATCGCGTCCACGCTGGTCGCCATTGAGGCGCGCAAGCGCGGGGAAGCCGCGGAGCCCGGCGTGTTGGCTGGTGGGCCTCACGGCGACAAGGCGCACGGCGACTCGCATGGGAACGTGAATCATGGCGACGCCCCACACGGCGACTCGCCGCACGGGGACAAGGGCCGGCGGTTGGAAGGTCGAGTGCCAGTGATCAAGACGGGAATGGAGGCACCATGACGGTCGAGTGGGCACGCCTGGCGCAGCCGCAGGACGACGGCTACGACACGCGGATCATTGAGGAGTATGCGGCCAAGACGTACCAGTGGGCCCGCGTGGCTCCGTTGCCGAACTGGCTCGATGGGACGGTGCGGTTGCGGAACGATGACTTCCAGCCCTCGCCCGATCTGCTGCCGGCGCCGTTTGATCATCCCAACATCATCCTCGGGGAGATGTATCTCCGTGCATGGCCCGCGATGTGCGCGCAAGTCCAGCGGCTCTTGACGGACATCTGGGTGTGTGACTGGCGCCTCGCCGGTCCCGGGGGGCGTGGTTGCTTCTGCGGCACCGTCGGTGGGAATGGCTTCGGCATGATCTTCTCGAGTGTGTTCGATCCGGTGGGCTTCGTCGAGGGCATCGTGCACGAACTCGGCCACTGGAAGCTGCACGCCTTGGGGATTCACTTCGAAGAGTGGGACGATCTGCTCATCGCGAACAAGCCTGATGAACTCTTCGTGAGTTCGATTCGGAAGGACAAGCTGCGACCGATGGGCGCGGTGCTTCATGCTCACTACAGTTACTTGAACGTGCTCGCGGCGGATCTGGCAGCGCTGCCCTTCCGCACCAACGAGTTTGATCACCAAGGCGATCTCTCGAACATCCGACTCAACGTCGAACGGACACTCGAAGGCCAGGCCACGATCGAGGCGAACGCGCGCTGGACCGAGGCAGGCGCGGAGTTCTGGAAAGGAGCCCAGGCATGGACGGAGCAGTTGCTCAGTCAAGCCCGCAGTCTCGCGTAGTCCGCCTGCCCTTCCGCCTGCCCGAGTACACGCGTGTGGGGTGGACGAGTGAGGTGGCGATGCAGACCTGGGCACCCCGGTTCGGGGCGATCTCGGCCGCATGGGAGGCGCTCGAACTCGCGTCGGTGGACGCCGGGATTCGCCCGAGTGCGTTGCGGACCGTCGCGCCGGATGATCTCACGGCGCTGACATTGCGAGCGGCCCAAGCGGGCCTGGTCGCACTGCCGCTGGGCCGCGAAGGCTACTTGGGCTTGGGCTACCAGGCCTCGGCGGTGCCAGTAGAAGAGGGGAAGCCCTGGACCTACCGAGTCGCGTATACGAGGCCGGAGCATGTGGCGATGTGGGCCGAGGCGTGGGCGCGAAAGGACAACTTTGCCATCGGTCGGCTGCTCGGGTATCCGGACTGCTGTAATCACTTCTTCCAACGGACGTGGGTAGAGCAAGTCCACATGGACACCACGTGGCCGATGGGCTTGGGTGAAGTCTCCGGGCCGCCGGAGGCCAACATCCTGCTGCGGTGGCTCAACGTGCGACTGGTCCCGCATCTCCCTTGCCGACATGACTGCGAACCGACGGCGGCGCTCGGTCGGAAGTATCGGGAGTTGATGCACCAGGTCGGCCACCAGAAGGAAGCCGAGTGGATCCTGGACATTCTCTCCTGGCCGATGGAGTGGTCGGCGTTGCACGGCATCGCAGAAATCAAAACGCCCGTATGTAAGATCTCCACGGCGACCGACGCCACGGCGCACAAGCTGGTGGTGCGGCGAGCAGGCACGACGTATCCCGAAGAGGGGGCGTCGGGGCTCTCGTTCCCCTATCAGGCGCCGACGGGCGTGCAGATCACCAAGGGCAAGAGCTTTGCGCGGAGTATCATCGCCGTGACGGCCGCGGACAACTGGCTCCAGAACGGATTCAGTTCGCAGGCGGCGATGGATGCAGCGCACGATGTGCTGCTCGCGGCGCTCTCCGCCGGGCGATTCCAGCCGGGTGTGGTCTACGATCCAGGGTGTGGCAACGGACTGCTCCTAGAGAAGATCTGTGCCATGCACCCCCAACTCACCCCCGCGGGCGTCGATGCCGATCGGCTCCGGGCCTTGGCGGCCAAGCGCCGCCTGTCCCAGGGCGACTTCTCCTTCGGTGACCTGCATGATCCCAAGGTCAGGCCAGGAGGGCCGTTTGAGTTAGTTGTCCTTTATCCTGGCCGACTCACAGAGGAAAGCGATCTGTCCCGGAGGGCGGCAACGAGGGAGCATCTGTTGAACGCCAAGTGGATCTTATGTTACGCGTACAGTGACAACCTCCAGCGCCCGCTCGTGGAGCTGATGCAGGAGGCAGGGATTCCGGTCGAGATTGGTAAGACGCACACTTCAACGCCCACCGCCGAGGCGATGCTGGTCGAGTTGGTGGAAGAGGGGGTTCATGCTTGAGCTGCGAGTCTTGACGTACGGAGGGAAGTTCTCGATGGATCGGTTTGACAGCCTGATCGCGCAAGCGCTCGGGCGGTTGACCACACGGATCGCGGTCATCTTCGATGACCAGCCCGACACGATCGGGAAGCAGACACTCCGCTGCGGTGCCGAGTTCGAAGGGCTTCGCGGCGACTGCTTCATCGTGGAGAACGTAGAGACGGGCGCCTTCAAGATCGTCGACTTCCAAGATTCGGATGCAAGCCCGGCCGTGCAGCTCGCGCCGTCGCCCTACTTCCGCGGCGCGATGTATTCGATGTACCACCGGCCGCGCATCGAGCGCCTCTTCGGCCAGAAGTCCGAGTTGATCAAACCGGGCTACTTCATGGATCAAGAGCCGCTGCTGACGCAATACTTCCGCGGCCGTGCCCGCAACTTGCGCCACGTCCCACTCGACAATCGGTTGTACTTCCGCGGCACCATACTCAAGCACGCCACGGGCGACTATCTGTGGCAGGGCCAGCCGTTCCGGCAAGTGGCCGTGGTGCTGGGCGAGAAGTATCCGAGTGAGGTGGACATCAGCGACCAGAAGCTGGAGCGCACGAAGTGGTTCCTGGAAGCGGCGCGGCATCGCGTTGTGCTGGCGCTTCCCGGCCATCCGTGGTGCTACCGCGAGTTCGAGATGTTCAGCTTAGGCATTCCGGTCCTCGCGTATCCCTGGGCGCCCATGTTCGAGAGTGCGGCCATGCCGACCGAGTACATCGCGACGCGCGACATTCCGCGCACCGAGGTGGGGTTTGCCGTGGATCCCGAAGAGGGCGCGGATGCCATCATTCAAGCGCACCGCGAAGCGCTCCGGTATCCCGAACGCACGGAATACTTCGGTCGCGCGGCGCAGCGGTGGTATCATCGCAACCTCGATCCATCGCGCATCGCCTCAGGCATTCTGCAGTGGTTGAACTGTGAAGGAGCCGAGTGGCACGCCTCACAACCCGCCCCGGGAGCCCTTGCCCCGGCCAACTTGTAGGAGGCAGCAGTGGCTACGAAGAGACCAGTAATGACGCTAGCCGAGTTCTCACGTGAGGAGCGGAAGAAGAACTGTCCGGTCTGCAAGCTGCCCGTCGAGATTCGTGGGCAGATCGGTAAGCCGGCCAGTGAGAAAAAGATCTCGCGTGATCAGCAGGTGCGATGGATCCAAGTAGTCACGGGTGTGACCATCTCGATCGAGGATCTCAACAAGCACAACAACGGGAGGCACGATGCCACCGCGTAAGGGGAAGAAGAAGACCGTCAGTCTGGAGGTCTTCGCGGACGAAGAAGCAAAGGTTCGGTTCACAGAGAACCAGGAGCTAGCGCGACAGAACCGCACGCTCCGGTCCTCTCTGGCGGCGACCAAGCAGGAGTTGGAGGCCGTACAGAAGCGCCTGGCGGCGCACGAGCATCCGTCGATGGCGAAGGTCGAGCGGCTTCTCGGCAAGCGCCAGAGTTTGAACCGAGAGGAGATCGCCAAGGAGTTGAAGATCGGTCTGGAGGCCGCGGCCGAGATCCTGCGGGACATGAGCGCTCGCGGTTACAACGTCGTGGGCGATGTGGTCAGTCGCGGCGGTGGCGTGGGTAAGGTCGAGGTCGAGCACTTCTACGACGGCGACACGGTGCGGTTCGGGGTGGTCTCCGACACGCACTTGGGCAACAAGCATGCCATGCCCGAGCAGCTCCACGAAGCCTACGCGGTGTTCAAGCGGGAAGGCATCACGCAAGTCTACTGCCCCGGCAATCTGATCGACGGGGAGAAGACGTATCGGGGGCAGGAGTACGAGATCGATGTCATGGGCGCGGACAATGTGGTGGCGTATCTCGCGCGCACCTGGCCCAAGATCCCCGGCATCACGACCTACCACGTCGAGAGCAGCACCTGCCACGAAGGCTACTACGTCAAGTCGGCGGGCCTGCTGATCGGCAAGATGATCGAGGCCGAACGGCCCGACATGAAGTACCTGGGCTTGGATGAGGCGGACATTGCCATCCACGACTCACCGGCGCGGCCTATTCTTCGCATCGTACATCCGGGCGGCGGGACGAGCTACGCCGACTCGTACCGGCCGCAGAAGATCGTCGAGAGCTACCACGGTGGGGAGAAGCCCGCGATCCTGATCATCGGGCACTACCACAAGGGTGGCTACTACGACATCCGGGACGTCGCAGTGTTGCAGGCGATGTGCCTGGAGCGGCAGACGCCGTTCATGCGGAAGTTGTCCCTGCGGGCGGTCCTCGGCTTCTGGATCGTCGAGGCGACGTTCACTCCGGACGGAAGCCTGCGGCGGTTCAAGCCGGAGGCGTTCCGCTACTACATCGGCAAGGACGGCGAAGTCCTGCGGAACTTCGAGGTCTAGATGTGCGCCTCACGTCGCAAAGAATTCTGGCGCCTGAACATCATCTGGTGGTCAACCGTCCTGCACGCGACGTGGGGCATCCTCGTGCTGTTCTCACCCGACGCCTTGGGCGCGACTCCGGTCGCGCTCTTGGATCTCCTCGTCCCCGGCGATCGAGTTGCGTTGGGCGTCATGTTCCTCGCCGTCGCGGGCGCTGCCCTCTTTGGGCTGTGGTCGCGGCCGGGGAAGATGCGGCAACTCATGTTCCTCCCGCAGCAGGTGTTCCTTCTGACTGCGGCCATTGGATGCGCGTCGGCGATTGCACGTGGACAGTATCTGGATGGGACGGTGCGGCCGCCGCTGTTCATCTTGGCGGATCAGTTGCCGATCATCCTGCTCGCGATCGCCTACGTCGTCTCGGTGCTCACTGAGAATGGAGGGCCTCATGCCTCCGCATCTGATTGACTGGGCCTTCGTCGCGGCGTTAGTCACGTCCGCCATTACGATCGGGACCAAGTGGCTCCTCCCGGCATTGCAGAAGATCGGCCGTGGGGAGGACGAGTCGACGGCGGAGTGGCGGGGCCGGGTCGGGGCGCAGCTGGATCAGCAGGACAAGGCGCTCACGGCGCTGATGGAAGCCACGACGGATATTGCCAAGGTCGTGGCCGAGATCGAACGACGCGGGCATGGCATGGAGGAGGCGATTCGACGGAGTGTCACGTCGGCCGCGCAGATCGCTAGCATGGCAGAGCACGTCAGTCAGTTGGTCCCAAAGGTGGACACGCTCTTGGTAGACTCGGCACGTCGGCAAGGAGGGCGGAGGCGATGACCGAAGGACAGAAGGTGCGGCGGGAGATCGCGGGCTGGTTCGCCACCTCGTTCTGGGTGGACGTGCATTACGCCCTGGCGGTCCTCGGGACGTTGGTGGTGTTTGGCGTCTATGCGTGGACGCAAAAGTTCGACTTAGGCTTCGCAGGGTTCGTGACGGGAATGTGGACCACGGCGGTGGCGAACGACAAGATCAATATGCCCCCCGTGCCCGCTGCCCCGACCGTAGGGAATTGACCATATTTCAGGGAGTGGCGACCGGAGCACTAACCCGCTCCTAAGCCCGCACAGTGTAGGTCGGTCCGTGGCGGCGGCTCCCGCCCTGCAGCTCCCTGTTTCCCTGTGGAGGGGTCATGACCCCGTTCGATGATGCAGTCCAGACGGCCAGGGCCAATGCGGAAGAGTGGATCGTGGCGTGCACCATCGCTACAGAGGTGCCACCTTCCCCGGTGCAGTCCTCGGCGAGTAAAGAGATGTTCACCGCCACCATGATCCTGGTCGCACAACAGGCCGTGGCCGAGGTCATTGCGAACCGACTGGCCGATCCGGGCTTCCCCAAGACGGCCGTGGGCGTGGTGCTGCAACCCAAGCAGTTCTCCGGCACGCTGCGCGGCCTGCCCGTCCCGAAGGGCCGGGATTACTGGGTCGATGCGATCACCGGCAACTGGTTCCCCCAGCACGTGGCGGAATGCTTGCAAGCGTGGCGGCGAGTGCTGGAAATGATCCGCACCGGCCACGACGGCCGCGTGGTGCCGGGCGCGCTGTACTACTACTCGCCGGTCTCCATGTCCCCGCCGTTCCGTGTCCCCGACTGGGTCTCCGCGCCCACGCTCAAGCAGTCGGTCCCCTGCGAACGCATCAGCGCGGACTACTTCCGCTTCTACCGGTAGCCTGCTGACAGGTCCGCACGGCCTGATCATGCAGGGGCCGTGCGGAACACGCCTACATAATGAAGCTACACCAAAACCGAGATAGTCGTTGCGGCAGAAGGACTATCTCGTGCCCTCGTTTCCGCCTCAAATCCATAACGCTCAAGTAAGAACGTGTAACTCCTTCTATTTCAACGAGTTACAAACACTTGATGTTTATTCCCCACGCCCTTATATTTGTGTCGTGAGGGCAGTGGGAGGGCAGAGCTGGGCCTCAGGGGAGGCTAGGGGATGGCGGTATCGCCGACAGCTGACATGAGTCAGCACAGACCCCGAGCCATAGCGCGAAGCGAACGAACCGAACCCGCAGACGGCGTGAGATGCTCGCTCAAGGGCAATGGCCAAGGCTATCCCGCAGGCAGCGCCGGACAAGTGAAAGCGAATTGACGCAAGGCGGCTTCGGTCTCGGATGATCAGCAGGCCAGTAACAGTTCAAGGCTGCGGTCCGAGGGAACAATCGCGCGAAGGAGAGAAGCCAGAATGGGGCCGGGTGCGCATCCGGTAGCCCTTCGGTAGCTGGGGGCAGGAGCCCGGCGCTGGCCTTTCGATGATCATGCAGTCCCGTTCCATTCCATCATAAGGAGGTCGCATGCTCACCCTGAAGACTCGCGCGATTGCGGCGGCTCGGTATCCGAGTCGCTCTCTCAATCGAGCGCTGGTCCATTATGACCGTGGCAATGGTCGGGCGCTCTGCTATGCACAGCGCGAGTTGCTGATCGACAACGCGTACGAGGCTGGTCCGGTGACGTGTCAGGTTTGCATCCGCAAGTTTGAACAACTCAACAAGGGGGCCGTATGACGAAGCTCACCACGAAGGCGTTGGTTGCTGAGTTGGAGCAGCGCATTGCTCGGACGCGGCAGTCGTATTTCACGACGAACGAGACGCGCAACGATGCACACGCCCCGGCGGCCGTTCGTCAGAACGCGAAGATTCATTGCACGCGGCTGGCGGGGGCAGAGAAGGCGCTGTTGAGCATGCTGGACTGGGCGCGGACGTGGGAGGCATAAATGACTCGCGTCAAGCGCAGCAGCAGATCGTGGCACTTCGAGCAGCTCGAACTATTCCCCATCAAGTGAGGTCACAGTGCAAGTCGCTTCCCTGCAGGAGATCGATGGTCCTCGCGCAGCGCGTCCCGCGCTGGTTGGTTGGCTCAGTGGCGGTCGGCAACAGTTCCCCAACGATCCGATGCTCGATGCCGCGCGCGACCGCGCGTTGCGGGCAGCGGGCATGATCAAGTCGCGCCGGATCCCGGCGAAGGAGGTTGCATGATCATCGTCACGTCGCGCGACATCTGGTTCACGCAGCGTCGGCCTCGCCAAGGCGAGAGCGCTCGTGAGTTTTACAAGCGGGCGACGGGCAGTCAGCGCGCCCCGCAGTCGGTGGCAGTCTACAAGGACGCCGGCGGTCGGCCAGTTCGGTACTCTCAAGAGAGGAGCGCAAAGTGAAAGTCGGTCTCCATCATTCCCTGAAGCGCGCGATCGCGATCCTGCGGCGCGTCGATCTGCCGAAGGCCGTCGCGGAGCAAGTCTGGGCCGAGTGCTGGGACAACGGCCGGGAGCAGGGGTTGGCGATTCGGTTCAGTTCGGTCGGCGCTGGCGGGACGGTGTATGTCGCCGAGTGCCGCAACTCGGACCAGACGGTGGTGGTGTTCGATGACGAGCGCGTGCCCTACAGCAACAAGCCGTCAGAGCTGGCGTGGGAGCATGGGCGTAAGTATTTCAACGATGGGGAGGAGAAGTTGGTCGCGGCGTACATTCGGCAGTTGCTCGTGAACCAGTTCAAAAAGCAGACCGCGTAGGCGGTCGGCGCACTCTCAAGGAGAAGCATATGCACACGGTTCGCATCATCGTGCAGCGCGTCATGCTGCTGATCCTCACCGCGATGGGCTTGGCGTGCTCGACGTTGCACGCGCAGGCGCACAACGGTGCAGAGCTGGTCGGTTGGGTTCGGCAGCACGCCACGCCGGTCGAGACGCCGACGGTGTGGCGGATGTGGTGGGATTCGCTCGCGGTCGAGTGCGACTGCCAGCCCGCCGTGCAGTTCGATGCGGTGGAACTCTACGTGGTGCAGGGGCGCGACTTTCAGTTGCCCCGGCGCTTCGGCCATTCGCTGGCGGCGTGGTTGTGGGATGGACAGATCGTGATCAGTTCGGATCGCTTGACCGATTCACGGGTGGTGAAGCACGAACTGCTTCATGCAATGTTCGGTGCGGCGAACGGTGGAGGGCATCCAACAATCTTTCGGAAGCTCGGTCTGGACGACGACCGGCTCTAGGAGATGAACATGGCAACAGGACACGGTAACACGGTGGTCGTGCGGAGTCAGCAGGAGTTCGAGAAGCTGCTGACGCTGAACGAGAGCACCGAAGGCTGGTTCGATCCGACAGCAAACACCGGTGTGGTGAAGTTCCCGACACCCCAGATGGCCGAGCAGGCCAGGAGGACAGTATGACCACGAAGAACGTCGCGCAGCTGGAGATCGTGGAGAACACGGACGAGATCACGGGTTGTAACGTATGCGGGATCGAAACATACGTCGCGACGCGTGACAACAAGATCGAGCAGATCGGTCGGAAGCTTTGGGATGTGCGCGTCGGTAAGAATTCGGTGTGGGTGACTCGGTATTGTCGTTCGTGCCTCATCGAACTCCGCAAGCAGGTCGACGTCGTTCTCAAGGAGGTTTCGTGAGCGAGATCCCCAAGGCCAAGCTGGCCGAGATCGTCGAGCGCCTGCAGCAGGGCGCGGCTCTGATTGAAGAGAGCCACGGACTCGGCTTCACCCACAACGGGCCGTTGCGTCAGGCTCTGAAGAAGATGTTGGGCGTCGAGGGCTATGACGCCCTGATGGGCAGCAAGCGGGTGGTCGCGCATGTGGCGGTGGACGACACCGGCGTGCCAGTGATTACCAAGGGGCTGATCAAGGACGGCTGGAACACGGCCGTCACGACCGTCCGCGGTCATCGCGAGGACGTGTTCGTGAGTCCCGATGGGCAGCGCTATGTGCGGGCCGCGGACAACGAGAAGGCGGTGCTGATCGTCGACCTGACGAAGAAGACGCTCGGGCGGGTGCGGCTCCGGTTGGAGCATGGCTCGCGACTGGTGAAGGCGGCCAAGAAGGAGGCCAAGGTGGTCGCGCACGGCGAGGAGCAGAAGAAGCAGAGAAAGGCGGTGAAGCGTGGTGTCGCGCGAGTGCGGTAAATGCGGTGGCACGATCCTGGCCCCATCAGTCGGCGGTGCCCGCCGGGGCTCGTGTCATTGTCCGACGGTTGGGCGCGTGTGGGGGCGGCGCCGCGATGAGGGTGATCAGCCGGTGGTATGGACCTACTGGTTCGAGGTCGATGATGTGTGCCAGCAGTTGCCTCCAGGCACGACGGTGAGTCAAGCATACGAAGCGCTGGAAACCTTCCTCAAGGAGCGTGTATGAAGTTCTACTATTGGCTGGTCACGGTCCTCGGCCTCTTGGAGCGCCGGTGCCAGACGTGCAAGAAGTGGATGGGCTTCAAGCGGGCTCGCGGCATGAAACTGCCGCTGGGATTGAAACCGATCTCACACGGCTGGTGCATCGAGTGCCAGGCGGAGTTCGAGGCCGCGCAGGATGCGGTGGCGGAACGGAACCAGCAGTGGCTGCCGCCGCGCACGCAGCACCGGAGCAAGCTGACGCTTCGCCGGACGACGGGCGGATGGAGTGGTGCCGTCGCCTCGCAACGTTCCTCTCACTAAGGAGACACTGACCATGGAAAAGATGACCCCATCCCAGCTCGCGACGTTGTTGCGGGCGGCATTTCCGGCGCGGCTCCCGGTGCTGATCGTGGGCCAGCCGGGCATTGCCAAGACGAGTATCGTGCGCCAGGTCGCGGCCGAGTTGGGCGCGGATCTGATCCTGAGCACGCCGTCCACAGAAGACCCGACCGAACCGAAGGGCTTCCCGTGGGCGAATGGCAAGGACGATCAGGCGCACTTCAAGCCGTTCGGCAATCTCGCGAAGGCGCTGGCGGCGACGAAGTTGACCATCTGGTTCCTCGACGACTTCGGGCAGGCGCCCCCGAGCACGCAGTCCGGGTATATGCCGCTGCTGCAGGGCCGGACGGCGGAGGGCGAGAAGTTGCCCGAGTGTGTGGTGTTTGTGGCGGCGACGAACCGCCGCACGGACCGGGCGGGCGTCGGCGGTTTGTTGGAGCCCGTCAAGAGCCGCTTCGCGACGATCGTGGAGTTGGTGCCCGATCTCGATGAGTGGTGCCAGTGGGCGCTGCAGCAACCGCACATTCCGCCGGAGTTGATCGCGTACCACCGGTTCAAGGGCGGTGAGGCGTTGTGCGAGTTCACGCCGTCGGCTGATCTGGTGAACTGCCCGCTCCCGCGGACATGGGAGAATGCGGGGCGAGTGCTGGCGCTGAACTTGCCGCAGGCGGTGGAGGCGGCGGTGCTGGCCGGTACAGTCGGTGAAGGTCGTGCCACCGAGTTCCTCGGCTTCCGCACGATGTTCCAGCAGCTGCCGTCCATCGATGGTATCCTTCTCAACCCCGATCAGGCCCCGATCCCGGAGAACCTCGGCGCGTTGTATGCCACGGTCACCGGCCTTGCGGCCAAGACGAACGAGTCCAACTTCGGCCGTGTGGCCAAGTATGTCGAGCGGTTGGTGCAGGCCGCGCGTGGCGATTTCGGCGCGCTCTGTGTCAAGGACGCGGCTCGGCGGGCTCCGAAGATTCAACAGACCACGGACTTCGTGCGGCTCATGGCGGGTGACCTGGGCCAGCTCATTTCCGGCACCACTCGATAGAGGAGACACAACATGACGACAGCCACCAAGGCGCCGGGGAGGGCAAAGAAGGCCGCCCCGGCCAAGGACGCGGCCGACATTCTGGGCCGTGCGATGTTGGTAAACGTGGTGCTGGGCGTGTGGGAAGCGCGCAAGCACGACAAGGTAGTGACGGACAAGGTGAACCAGAAGTACGCGTCGAGCCATGATGCCGGGCGGTGGCATAAGCACCTCTTCGGCGGGTCGACCGAGTCGTTGGGTCGAGTGCTGACAGCGGCGAGCAACGTCCGCCTGACGCACTACGCCCAGACGTTGCCGTGGTCGGATTCGGGCTGGCGCATTCTACCGACCGAGAACTACTTCCAGTACACGGAAGCGATGCGGAAGGCGATCGCGGAGTATGACAAGGCGGCGGAGGAGTTCGTGAAGGACTATCCGCGCCTGGTCCGCGAGGCCAAGGACAAGCTGAACGGAATGTACCGGCGCGAGGATTATCCAGACGCGTCGCAGGTGCGGGCGAAGTACTATGCCACGATCGACTACGCTCCGGTGCCTGCCGGGGAGGACTTCCGGGTGGAGTTGCCCAAGGCCGAACTGGCCGCGATGGCGAAGAGCGTGGAGCGTGGCATCCAACAGTCGGTGCAGGTGGCGATGGCCGAGGCCTGGCAGAGGCTCGGTAAGGTCGTCGACGAACTGCGCCCGCGGTTGGCGGATGGCAAGTATCTGCGCGACACGATGATCAGTGGCGTGAAGGAAGTGGCCGAGTCGCTGGGGCGGTTGAACCTGACCGAGGACGCGGCACTCGAAGCCGTCCGGCAGCAGACGTTGCAGGATCTCGGCACGCTCAACGTCGAGGTGTTGAAGAAGGACGAGGGCGCGTGTCACGCGGCGGCGAAGAAGGCCGACGCCATTCTCAAGCAGATGGCCGGGCTGTACGTGCCCGCGAAGAAGAAGGAGGGCAAGTGAGAGGGCTCTACGAGCGGGGGTGCAGATGTCCGGACGTTCCGTGTCCGTATCATCCGACCCCCAACCGGCCGTTCATAGACGGAACTGTGCTGGCCGACGCTGAGTCGGCCAGCATGGAGGAACTGGAAGCAGCATCAGATATCCTTGACCGTGTGAGAAAGGAGAGCCAGTGAACCAAGACATCCTCAAGCGCATGATTGCGGGCCGAGCCGGGCTCTTGTTGGACGAGCCCTTCTTCGGTGTCCCCGCTCTACGCTTGGCCGTGGTCGAGGACCCGTCGTGCCCGACGGCCTGGACCGATGGACAGTCGCTCGGCTACAACCCGCAGTTCGTGGCGAGCCTGAGCTTCGCGGAGTTGAAGGCGCTGTGGATTCACGAGGTCGAGCACTGCGCGATGGGGCATCCGTGGCGCCGTGAGGGTCGTGATCATGAGCAGTTCAACGAGGCCGCCGATCTCGCGATCAACGGCGTCCTGCGCCAAGCCGGGTACACGTTGCCCGAGGGGGCGTTGTTTCCGGAGCAGTACGGCCTGCCGGATGGTCGGTCGGTCGAGTGGTACTTTCCCCGGATGCCACCCAAGCCCAAGTCTGGGGGACAGGGGCAGGAGCAGGGCCAAGGGCAGGGCCAGCCCGGGCAGGGCGCACCAGGCCAGCAGCAAACGCCGGGCAAGGGCCCCAGCACGCCCCAGGCGCAGGGCAAGCCCACAGGGGGCGGTCCTAATACCCCCCCAGAGCCCGCTACTGGCTCAGGGCAGCCCACGCAGAAGCCGAACCGTTTAGGGGAAGTACGGGACGCGCCCAAGCCCGATCCCGCACAGCCGGACCAGGCGCCGCCGAGCGAAGAGGACTGGCGCCAGCTCATGCAACAGGCAGCGGCAATGGCCCGCGCTCAGGGTCGGCTGCCGGCGTCGTTGGATCGGACCGTCGAGCAGATCAGCAAGTCGCGCATTGACTGGCGACCGGCGATGCGGCGGTTCGCGCAGGAAGTGGCGAAGGCCGATTTCAGTTGGACGCGGCCGAACCCACGCTACGTGGCGCAGGGCGTCTATCTCCCGGCGTTGCGGAGCGAGGCGGTGGGCGTGATCGTGGCGTTCGTCGACTCGAGTGGGAGCGTGGACGATGTGCTGACCTCGCAGTTCGTCGGTGAGTTGCAAGCCGTGGCGGATGAAGTGCAGCCGCGGAAGATCATCGTGGCGTCGATCGATGCGAAGGTGCAGACGGTCGAGGAGTTCGAGCGTGGGGAGCCGATCGTGATTCATCCGAAGGGCGGCGGTGGCACGGACTTCCGGCCCGCGTTCGAGTATGTAGCCAAGATGGACGAGCCGCCGGTGTGTGTGATCTACTTGACCGATCTCGCCGGAACGTTCCCGGAGAAAGACCCCGGTATCCCGACGCTCTGGGTGACCGGTCGGGAGGAGGCGGAGTCGGTGCCGTTTGGGGAACTCGTACTCGCGACCAACTAGGAGGCGCGATGGCAGAAAGCTTGGGAGACAAGATCGTGAAGTTCATCGACGACCGGATGCAACAGGGCATCCGGACCGTCCCGATGGACGTGCAGAACTACTTCGCCCTGTCTTCACAGGATACACTGGTCGAGCTGGAGGACTTGCTAGAGGCAGGGCGCATAGAAATGCTCACGGACAATTCGTTGGAGGTGACCTACACCTGAGGTCAGGAGGCCGTATGTGGAACATTCCACGAGTAGGAGACACGGTGGTGTTGGTCAGGCCACTAGTGATCCCGTCGGAGGGCCGTGTCATTGCCAGCGGGCGTCTGGCCCAAGTGACTCGGCAGTTGTGCGGGTTATACGAAGTCCATTTCGTCCACGAGCCCACCGGAGTCCTGCGGACCGTCTGGTCCGAGTATGTAAAGAGACTCCAACGGCACACTTATCTCGAAAAAGGGGCCTACAATGGGAACCTACTTTGAGACCACGAAGGAGCATCTGGGGAACGCGCGCGCCCTGATCTCGGCCGCGATTCAGTACGGAGAGAAGAGCCTCCAGTCGAACAACGTCCTACAGGTCATGGCGGAGATGATCAAGGATCTGCGGGCAGCAGACGCGCGGCTGGAGTTCGTGCACCAACTGATCACGCCCGAGGATCAGCGCAACTTCTCTCCGGACGAGATCGATTACTTGGCGTGTGTCTTGAGTCGGTTCCCACCGAAGGAGTGGGCCGAGACGCCGCCCGCCCTTCGTACAGTGTGGGAAGCCAGGGCCCTTGTGGTGCTGCGGACCCTGGCCTCGCTGAGAACGGTACGGCGGCAGTGATCAGCTACGCAACCGCTGACCGAGTGAGTAGGCTCGCCAGCCCGCGTCGACCAGCTCACGCACGGTCTGGCGGCCCTTGTCATCGACCCTCCGGACCAGATACCGGAGCATGGCATGCGCCCCGGCGCGGAACACCTGCTCCGGGGTCTGTTCGACCGCAGCCTCCTGGATCGTTGGTTCGGGTTCGGTGGCGGCGATCAGATCATGCACGGCTACGCCGAGCATGGTCGCGAGCTTCTGGGCCTGTCCGTCAGTGACCTTCACGGATCGGCCCAGGGTTTCTACACGACTGAGTTGACTGTACTTGATCCCGGTGGCCTTCGCCACGTCGATACGGGAGAGCCCCGCCTTCTGACGGAGCTTCAGTGTGTCCTGCACGATCGTAACCATATCTCCTCCTGGTTGAGGTTGACCTGCGTGATATGGGAGTAGGCAAAGGCGATGCCCTGCACTGGGAGCACGACGACGGGGGTAGTAGGCTGCGTTTTGCAGCAAACGACGCAACAGGGCGCCACATTTTAATGCACGAGGGAGGACGTATGACCACGACGGTATTGAAGCTGACGCGGGCGCAACGGGGCCAAGTCCGCCGGGCCACCAACCGGCTGACCGCCCGAGAGCGCCGCGAGTTCGCATCGGATTCTGCCCCAGGCGTGTTCTACACGGCGATGATCATGCAGGACGGCCGCACGAGCTGTAACTGCCGCGGTTGGATCGTGCGGAAGCGCGAGAGCCCGCGCATCTGCAAGCATACTCGAGAACTGATCGCCGGTCGACCAGCGGAGGCGCGTGGGGAGTACGTGTACCTCATATGCGACTGATCAACGAGTCCCCGTATGACTCGCGGGCGTTGCGGCAGATCGCGACGGCGGCGCGTCGGTACATCCTGAAGTACGGCCGTCAGGGGTTCACGCCGTTCCACTGGTGGAAGAATCTGACGATCCGCGTGCTGGTGGCGGGCGCGCACGAACCAGACCTGAGCCCCGGACAGACGTTGGGGGCAATCGTGCGCGTGCCCAAACTGACAGGCAACGAGTGGCATCAGCTCGCTCGACAGCAAGTCGATGATGCGTTCACCCCACTCGAGTTCTTTCGGCGGATCGTGAACGAAGTCTGGAGTGCCCCGATGGATGCGGACGCCGGCGTCTTTCTCGACCGGTTGCATAAGAAGATCGGAGTGGTGGTGCCGTTGAAAGTTCAGCGCACCAAACCACAGCCCGATCGGTTGGCCGAACGGTTTCGGCGTGTCATCGAGCTGGAAGCGCACTGGCTGCGGCGACAGAAGTTGGCGGCCACGAAGGTGAAGTCCTACCGAGTGAAGCGGCGGTATTACGAGAAGCGCCTCGCGGCGCGAAAGGAGACAGTATGAACGGCACATGGCCCGGAGGGATTGGGCCAACGCTCGATGTGGCGGCGGCACTGTTGGCGCTCGCACTACTGGGCTTCTTTCTCGGGCTGCTTGTCAAGGGCTTACTGGATTGCGTTGCGAGCTGGTGGCGGCGCCGTCGGGCAGACAAGCAGGGGTGGGCCAGTCTCCGCGAGCTGCAGGAGTACGAACGGAACCGTACGAAGGATCAGGAGTACGGTCGTCACGTGAAAGGCGGTTCATGACACTCGCCAGCTTGACCCCGGAAGAGATTCGGCGGCAGCTGCGATGCGCGGCGGGCGTGCACAACGTGAAGGTGCCCGTGCGGATCGTAGACCACGCGCGAGCGTTGCCACCCACACTTCGTCGGATGCGGGAACGCGGCAAGAGTTCGCACCGTCGTGAAGTAGTAGTGAGTGTGAAGTGGCTGGTGGTGAAGCGCCCACGGATCTGGGCCGCGTTGATGGCCGCGCGGTTACTCGGACAGGAAGTAGAGATCACGGCCCTCAAGGAAGATTAAAATGGGAGTATCCAGGGCCTTGAGGAAAATGGGGACGTGGTTATCATTGTCGCATGCCACGTCCCGCCCTTCCCAAGCAACTCAAGCGCTCGGTCGTAGTGTATGTTCTCCTCCGTGACGGGGAGGCCGAGCTACTCGATGTGCGTCGCCGCCCGCGGCGCTCGAGTCGGGGAGGCTACTTGCGGGACGTCTTCTTGGCCTCTCTCAAGCGGAAGCGCCTATGATCATCGCCTGCGACGCAGATGGGGTGACGTGCAATCTGCACGACCCCTGGTACGGCCGCTACAACCGCGACTATAACGACAATCTGACCAGCGAGCGCGTCAAGAGCTGGGACATCCACAAGTATGTGAAGCCGGAGTGCGGACTCAAGATCTACGACTACTTGCACGAGCCTGACCTCTATGCCGAGGTGCGGCCGATCGAGGGTGCACTGGAAGGCGTCCAGGCGCTGCGCGCCGCCGGCCACCGAGTGCTCTTCACATCCGCATGCGCGTGGGGGATGACGGATCAGAAGGCCGAGTGGTTCCGGCAGTATGGATTCATCACCGGTCCCAAGACGCCGATGCTCCCGGCCGAGTTCATTCCCGTACAGAACAAGTTGGACATCGACGCCGACTTGCTGATCGACGACCGTGCCAGTACGGTGCGCGATTGGGTGGAGAAGAAGCACAAGCGCGCCCTGCTGTTCAGCTACCCGCACAATCAGTCGCTGACGGACGAGGTGCCCTCCGCCTTTTGGCAGTGGGCCGTGCGTGTCAGCAACTGGAATGAGATCGTCGGCCTCATTGAGTTCGAGTTCCGCCGGCCGGTGCGCGGAGTGACAGCATGAGCGCCGAGAACGCCGACTATCTCGAGAAGCCTGAGCCCGTGGTGCAGCGTGAGCAGACGATGCCCACCGACTCGAAGGATCGGAAGAATGTGCCGATCACCTCGGGCGTGCTGGACTACTTCCCCGCGGCTCTGGCGGCGGTGGCACGGCTGTCGAAGTTCGGCAACGACAAGCACAACCCGGGCCAGCCGCTGCACTGGTCGCGTGACAAGTCCGCTGATCATGCCGACTGCATTGCTCGCCACTTGATCGACCGGGGGATCATCGACCCGGAGACCAAGATGTCGCACACCGTCGAGGTGGCGTGGCGGGCGTTGGCTCTGTTGCAACTCGAAGAGGAAGAGAAGAACGGCGCGCCCAAAGCTCGCGGCGCTCGATAAGGTTCACCCCAACAACGGAGCGCCATTCCCAATGGCTCGCACCGCTACGGTCCGCAGTATTTCCGTCACGTCCTTCGTTCCACTCGCACGGGCGCTGGCGGCGAAGGTCAGTCCCGAGTTCGTCGACGATCTGACACAAGAAGGCTTGATCGCGTTGAGTCGGGCGTTGCAGCGGACGCCCCAGCTGTCCTTCCCGCTGGCGCGCACGATCCTGCAGCGCGCCCAGTGGCGGGCGCATATGCGGTGGCACCGCGACGTGAGTGCCCTCGCCGGGCCGGTGGAGGAACAGCTGCCCGTCGTGGATCAGCAGAACAGCTTCTTCGATGAGCTGGAGCGCTGCTGTGGGCCGCAGGCGCGGCGCGTGGCCGAGAACTTGGTCGAGCCACAAGATCCCCAGGTCGTGGCCCGAATCAAGTCGCGCTGCACGCGCCGCCAGGTGCGCCTAGGACTCGGTATCAAACGCAACGAGTGGAACCGCCTGCTCGATCAGATTCGGGCGTTCACCTATGCGTGGGTGCGTGTCCGGTAGTCAGCGCGCTGGGTACTTATCAATGCAGGCCGGCGCCGAGCCTTTGGGAACAATCGGCGATGTCGTGTTCGTTCCGTTTCGGTTCTGGTTCGCGAGACCAGTTCATACTCGGGCGAAGGCGCGGGCGCACTAGGAAAGTCGATGGGTTCATAGCCCGGAGGCATCACGGTTCGATTCCGTGTGTGCGCCGTAGCAGTCCCCCGCAGTTGCTTCTTTCCTAAGGAGGTCCAAGTGTCACAGCCACAGTATTCCCAAGCTGATGTTCTCACCATGACGCACCTCGAACTCGCCGACGAACTGCGCGAGTGGGGGAAGGCCCGCCAGTATGTATCTCGTCGGCGTAGTTCGGAAGGGAAGGAAGCGCTCGACGCGCATCTTCTCTTCGAAGCCGCAGCCCGTTTGGAAGCGGCCTCCAATCCGAAGCATCTACTCGACACGATCGCCACTCAGAACACGATCATCCGTTTGCGGGAACGCGTCGCGCTGTACGCGTGGAGCGGCGCTGCGATCGGCCTGATGGTCGGTTTCATGCTCGGCGTGATCGCGGCAGTCCGATGATCATGACCGAGATCCCTCTCGAGATTCGGCTACAAGGACATCTCCACGTCTTCGTCACCGGCCCCGAAACCATCTGTCAGTGGGTCGATGAGAACACGCTGGACGTCCCGGGGGCCGAGTTCACGCAGCTCTACAAGCAGCACAAGTGGGACGGGAAGTGGTCCCCCGCCACGTGGTGCCGGTCGATCGGGGGTGGCGTGCACGAGCTACGCTGCTCCCGTGGCATCCTACCGCGTCTGCTGCAGGATCTGGGCTACGCGCACAAGCTGGTCCGTCACACCGATATCAGTTCTGATATCGCCCAGTACATTGGGCACCAGCCGAAGTGGCAGGCGTTGCGGGACTATCAGCAGCAGGCGTTTGTGGAAGCCCTCGAGCACGGATGGGGCCGGATTGCCTTTGCCACAAACGCGGGCAAAGGTGCGGTGATCGCGATGCTGGCGGAGTTCGCGGCGCTGCATGATGTCAACGCGCTGATCCTGTGCGACGAGAAGGCCGTGTACGAAGCGCTCGAGGGCGAGCTGTGGACATGGGCCAAGATTCGCCCGCACCTCTTGAAGGCGGGCGCGTCGGAGTTGCCGGAAGATGGTGTGACGCTCGCCATGGTGCCGACGCTGGCGCGACGGATCAAGGAGGACTCGGAGACGTGGCGTGAGTGGTTGAAGGGCCAAGGCATGCTACTTCTCGATGAGGCGGACAAGGCCACGGCGCCGACGTGGCGGGACATCTGCCGCAGCAGCACCAAGACACAGTGGCGCGTCGGCTTCTCGGGCACGTTCCCGCAGTCTCGCAGTTACGCGGACTGGCAGCTGGAAGAGATCATGGGGCCTGTACTGCTGCGGGCCAGCAACAAGGAACTCGTGGAGCGCGGCATCTCGGCCAAGCCAACGGTGGAACTGTACGGCTTCGACGCCACCCCGGGCCGTGAGCAGTTACTGCGGATGAAGGATTGGTACGAGCTGCCCGCCCCGGCCCGCCGGTTGTGGATCTACGACTTGACGATTGTTCTCAATCCTCTGCGGCATGAGTATGTGCGGAGCCTGGTGCGTCCCAACGTGCCGACGGCGATCGTGGTCAATCGGGTCGAGCACGGCCACCAGTTGTGCGATGCGTTCCAAGGAGCAGCATACTTCCTGGATGGATCCGCCAGTGATACGGAGCGGTCGCGGATGCTCGACGACTTCCGGGAGGGCGGCTTCTCCATCCTGATCGTGACCAAGATTTTCGATCGGGGTACCAACCGCCTGGGCTGGGCGCAGGATGTGATCTTTGCCAGCGCGGAGGGGTCGGATCGGCAAACGCTCCAGCGCATCGGGCGTGGGCTGCGGCGAGCGGACGGGAAGGCGTTTCTGCGGCTCGTGGACATCATCGACCACGTGAAGTTGCATCCCGACGAAGAGGACAAGCGCCTGATCAAGGCCGCCGACTTCCTGCACACGGCTGGGCGGAAGCGCGTGGAACTCTACACGGCCGAAGGCTTCGAGGTGAAGATCCATGCCTGACATTGCCCGCAAGGCTCGCGACTTCCTCAACCGGCTCGACGCCGGGTATGACAGTGGCGCCGTCTTTCGCGAGATGACGGCGATCGAGTTCGAAGAGATTCTCCGGTCGGTGGCGAATGGCGAAAGTAAGACGTGGTCGCATGTGGTCACCGGACCCGATCTGTTCTTTTGCCTGGCGTGTCGCAAGGTCTCGAACGTGCCTGTCTTTTGTATGTGCGTCCCGGATCGTACTCGTGTACTTCCTCTAGCCCTGGCACAGAAACCATGACTCTGCATCCCAAGTTCCCCAAGTGCTGTGCGGACGTGATCACGAAGTACGAGACGGAGTATCCGCACGCCGAGCTGGCGAAGAGTCGGTGCAAGGAGAAGCCGCAGTCGATCGGGCTCTGGTGTCCAAAGTGCGGGGCGCGCATCCAGTACCAGGGCACCGCCTGGAATCGGATCATCCAATGATCGCCCCCGCGATCGAACCGCTCTGCCGAGATCCGCAATCGCAACTGGTGGTGGTGCGGATCGAATACCGCCTGGACATGGAGTGCATGATGCTACTGGATGAAGTGGGGCAGCCATGACGACGCACTGGATCTTGGTACACACCGGGCGGTGGCATGCCTGGCATACGGGCGGACAGAAAAGTGTGTGCGGCGTGCTCAACGTGCAGGATCTGAAAGAGCATCCGCCCTCCGCGATCGAACGCGAACTCGCCCCGGTGAACCGCACGGCCGTCTGCCGCGTGTGTGCCAAGGCCCTGGGGCTCCCGCGTCTGAACGGCCCGAAGGGCGTGCAGGCGGCGTGGTTTGGGTTCCTCAAGCGGCATCTGGAGCGGAAGTTTGTGCGGGCATCCGATCGGGATCTGATCACGCTCGCCGGATTGCTGGCGGAAGTGGGCAAGCCCGACGAACCGGAGGCCCAGGAGATCTTCCGGCAGATGCAGACGCTCTTGCTGACCCCACACCGGGTTAGTGTGGGTGGGGGCCGAATGGTCACCATTACGGCGATTCGAGACGCCCTAGGGGCACTACAGGCTGTTCCTGACGCCCTGCGGAAGATCAGTGCGGCCCTCTCGACCTGGCGGCGGATCACGCAACGGGGAGACCTCGACAAGTTCAAACCGGCCCAGGTCATCGCCGTCATGTTGCAGCTCCCGGACGTGGAGGCCTACGTCCGGCACTTGAAGGCGCGAGGGCTCGAACATCTCGCGGCCGTCTTTCACCCCAACACGCTCGAACGAGCGAAGAAGGACCCCGGGCTCCGCGGCACGTTCAGCGGAAGTCCGGATTACTGGCAGTCCACGCAGAGTCAACTTCACATCGTGGAGGAGTAACGTGTTCCAAACCCTACGCAGATTCGTTACAAAGGGCACGATCGCCAAGTCACCGCTGGAGCTGGGTAAGGAATGGAAGCAAGGAGAGACGGTTCAACCGCACGGCCGCGCCGGATGTCCGAACTGCTTTGGAAAGGAGTTCTACTCCGGACCGGAGGGCGGTGCGTCACAGAACATCGAGTGCGTACAGTGTGGTTGCCGCTGGAATGTGAGCTTCGCCGGCATTCCGTGGGAGTACATCGGCCGCAACGATAACTTCCGCTCGATGGTCCGACGGGCGCGGCTCCAGGCTGGGATCAGCGAGGAGGACGCATGATCACCGCCATCTCACTCGGGGCTATCGTCCTCACGGTGCTTTACATCGCCGTGGATGTTATCGTGGGGCCGCGGCTCACCGGCAACGCGAAGGGCTTTCGTGAATTGTGGTACGTGCCGGAGATGGTCCAGATCCTGCGGCACGGACGGCCCGAAGTGCACGATCTGCAGTTGCCCTCACGCTACGATCGGGATACGCTGCAGTGGGCGCTACCGTTCACGGAGGAGGATCGGCAGTTCGCGATTGGGAAGTGGATTGAGGCGTATGGTGGCTATCGCGATCAGAGTTCGTATACGCTGGACGAATTCTTCGTGCAGTGTCCGCACACCCTCGTCGATGCGGAGGTGCGCGAGCGCCCCGGCTTCGGCAAGATTGTCGCGGCGCGGTGCAAGTACTGCCGATCGACGGTGGTGGCGCTGATGGATGACTGGTTGGACGCCCGGTACAAACTCAGCATGACCGATCGGACGTGTCGGGTGGCCGTGGTAGATAAGGATGTTTGTGGCTGTGTCGTCTGTGAGAATGGCCGGCGACCGGCCTCGCAGTACGTGTCCACGAGTTACGGTTCGTAGGCACGGTAGTTGGGAGTACAGGTACTTCATTATCACACACTCAAAGGAGCAACGAACATGGCACCCGTCGTACCCGTAATTCTGGACCAGATCGTAGACGAGTTCATCAAGGACAACCGCATCGACTCGCCGAACGCCCACACGCGGACCTTCAACGTGCCGGGCGGGAAGCCGATCAAGACCACGATCGCGTTTGTCCGCTGGTTGCAGATCCAGTATACCGAACTGCAAGGTCTCAACCAGGGCACGCTGGCGAGTCGGATCAATCGGCGGCTGGCCTTCCGCCTGGGCTATCTCTACCGCCAGGGCCCGCGAGGCAAGAAGGGTAAGAAGGGGAACCTGGCCCAACTGGCGCAGGCCGAACTGCGGCGCCGGTTGTCCACGATGTCCGTCGGGGAGCTCGCCGAACTGGCGAAGCGATGAACGCGCACACCGCCGCCCGGATGCCCGTCACACTCTATGTGGACGGCGGCGTCTTTGGATTCAACCCGTCGCCTCGGGGAGTCTACTGGAGCGTCCAGCTCCCCGATGGCACGGTGCTACGAAAGCAAGACAAGTTGGGGAAGGGGCACCAGCCGAAGTTCACTACCAACAACGAGGCCGAGTGGCTCGCGGTCCGAGAGGCACTACAGTGGGCGATCGAACACACACCGAAGCGGCCGTTGACGATCTTCTCCGACTCGCAGCACGTCGTGGAATGTTACAACCAGCGGAAGAACATCAAGATCGAACGACTGATTCGACTTTTCTACGACTGCAAGCGGCTGGCGGATCAGCTCCCGATGGTGACGGTCAAGTGGGTGCCGAGGGCCGTGTCGCTGGAACGGTTGGGACACTGATGGAGAAGCCGACCGTGATCGTGTGGGGGCCGTTCCGTTGCCCGGCGTGTGGGCGTATGCGGAAGACCAACCTGGGACAGTGGGCGTGCCTCCAGCTCCACAAGGCCAACTGATGCACGACGGCATTACCGTCTACCGTCTGCCGCGGTCACACTGGCACGCCGCCCTCTGGAACTTTGAGTGGACGACCGTGCATCCTCCATCGCTGGAGGGACGCGTGACGTCGTTCCTCCATGCGGTGCAGGATCGGCAGGCGCCGCATATGCTTCTCACGGGTTCCCCGGGCATCGGGAAAACGCACATCGGCGTCGGTGTCTATCGGGCCGCCACCGTGGTCTGGGGTACGGAACTCTGCACATGGGTCAACGTCCCGGCGTTCTGCGAAGCAGTGAAGCGCAGCTACGACGGAAAGGATCCAGATCCGTGGCTGGATATCGAGGATGCCAAGCGCCTGGTGGTCCTCGATGATCTCTTTGGGCGGGAGCTCACCGGCCATGAGAAGGATCAGATTCTGTCACGTTTGCTGGATGTGACGTATACTAACAACGCGGGGGTGCTGGCAACCATGAACCAGGACGTGCAGGAATTGCAGGCGCGGCTACCGCCGCACGAGGTCTCGCGTCTACTCGCCGACGCGACGATCATCCCCATGCGGGCGAGTAAAGATCGGAGGCGCGGTTGACGCTGACATTGAGTGTCACCCCAGAAGGACAACTAGTCCATCGGCCGCACGCGTACGAGCGGCACACCAAGTGCAAGATCGATCACTGTATGATCTGCGATGGCGGCCTGGCCGTCTGCACGCGGTGCGGTGGCCTGGAAGGGGCACTGCTGGACAACTGCCCCGGCGTCAAGCTCACGGCAGAACAGCATGAGTGGAACTACCAGAAGTTTCTGAAGATGACGGCCAAGCAGATGCGGATGATTCCGGGGAGCGCATACTAATGCCAACTCCACTCCAACTGCGGAAAGACTCCATCGTGAGTCGGGCGCTCGCGGAAGCTGAGTCGAAGATCCGGGAGCAGCTCTTCGACGCGGCCAGGGAGCACATTTCGCGCGTCTATAGCTTGTGCTCGAAAGACACGGTCTCCCGATCGTACGACACGTTCGAGAAGCATCGTGCGGCCGTTGAGTCCAGCATCAAAAGATTCGAGGCAGATGTGGAGGCCTCACGAGCACAGCTACAGAAGGCGTTCGAGGAGTACGATCTGAACGTGAAAGAGATCACCGTCTGGTTGTCCGCGTCGCAGGCAGCCGAACGGATCGCCCCGTGATCACGCTCGAAACCGTAGTGGGATTCGCGCTCCGCGAGCCGACGGTCATGGACCAACTTGGGCCGGCGTTGCGGAACGATCTGGTCGTGGCCAATACCTTCTACCGGCGCTTGGCGGAGTTCGCGGATGACTTCCTACTCGCGCATCGGCATCTCCCAGGCAGCGGCGACTGGGAGATGTGGCTAGAGTCCCTCGACGCCGGGATGGTGCGCGACGGCACGAAGGAGGCGTTGGGGCGACTCCAGGCCGTGGATGTTAGCGCGTTCGAACCGGCGTTCTTTTGTACGCAGGCGATCGAGCTTTTGCAGAAGGGCGCGGCGAAAGTGGCTCGCGCACGTTTGAACGAACTCGCAGATGTGGAACCCGCCACGTTCGCCGCGCTGGCGGAGAAGGTTGCCTCGGTGAAGGGCGGCGGGCTGCAAGGCTTGGCGCACCTCGACGAGATCGATCGGTGGGCTAAGGCACCCCGGGAAGATGACCTGATCAGTACGGGCTACCCGACCCTTGACCAGCTTGTGGGTGGTTGGGGGAAAGAGCTGTGGATCATCTTTGCCGACTCGGGCATCGGGAAGTCGATGCTCTTGCAGAACTTCGCGACGAACGCCGCGGTGCGAGGAAAGCGCGTGCTCCACATCACTCTCGAACTCGGCCTCGGCCCCCAGATCCGCCGGTACTATCGCCAGATCGCCCAAGTGGGTCAGAACGACTTCCACGGCCACGAGTCGGAGATCAAGAAGAAGTTGCAGCACTGGTTCCGGCTGGCATCGGGGGAGATCCTACTGCTGGAGTTCCCTGCGTACAGTCTCAACACGGAGGATCTGCGGCGGACGATCGAACGCGTAATCCGCACTAGTGGGCCGGTGCATATGCTGATCCTCGACTACCTCGACTTGCTCGGGGTGGTGAAGGGCAACCGAAACGCGTATGAAGATCTCGGACGGATCACCCACGAGGTGCGCGGACTGTCGCAGCAGTTTGATCTGTCGGTGCTCACGGCATCCCAGTCGGTGCGACGGCCAGAGAAGAAGGGCAGCTTGACGGTGCGTGATATGGGCGATTCGTACAACAAGGTGCGAGGCGCCGACGGCCTACTGGCCCTCAACCAGACCGACGAGGAAGAGGAAGTGCACCAGGGCCGGCTCGGCGTGCTCAAGGTGCGCGACTCCGGTGGTCGTGGGCGGCAGATCGGGCTCTATGTCAATCGTGAACTCGCGCTTATCCAGGAACTCAATCATCCCAACACGAGGCAACTCATGGAGCGCCTAGGGCACATTCCCGGAGTGAAGACGCCGACCCCACCGCCCACGCCCGCGGGCGGTCTTGTATGAGCCAACTCATCGGCTGGGTGCACCGGGATGTAGAGGCCGAGGTGCGGGAGATCCGGCGGGAGCACGGCTGCACCGATCTGTCCCAGGAGGCGTGCAAGATATGGGTGCGGCGGCTGATCACCACTCTTGCACCAGACTGGCCGCAGTATCCGCTCACCCCCAACCAGCAGGTCCTGGTGGGCTCGCGGTTCAATGAGATTCTGCAGGCGGTGCGCGCCAGTAAGGAGGTCGCATTACCACCAGTGAACTCCAACAGTTAGTCACGACGTTGGGGCTCCAGTCGCGCGTCAAGCGCGACGAAGTGATCCTGGCGACGTGCATCTTCTGCGGCAACGAGAAGTGGAACTTGGAACTCTCGGCTGAGAAGGGTCTCTACCACTGCTGGGCGTGTCGCGCGGGCGGTCGGCTCGATGGCGTGCTGTCACAGCTCACCGGTAAGACCTACCGGCTGGATGTTCACAAGCGCGAGAAGCCCAAGCATACGGCGCCACCGCCCGACGCGGTGGACTTCTCGTCAACCTCGATCGGCGATGTCGGGTCGGCGTTGCACTATCTGATGCGGCGGGGTATCACGCTGGATACTGCCGCCATCTACGGCCTGCGCGTCTGCACCCAGATCGGCCACGTGCTACAGGGCCGGATCGTGATCCCGGCCTACGACTTCTGGACGGGCGCGACCCTCGGCTGGATTGGGCGCAACTATACCAACGGTCGTCCCAAGTACATCAGTACCATCGGGCGCAAGGTGATCTTCGGCTGGCGCCAGCGATCGCGCACCGCACCAGTGGTGATCGTTGAGGGGGGATTCGACGGCATCGCGGTACACCGGGCCGGCTTCCATGCGGCGGTGCTTGGAGGCACGGGTGGGGCGGGAGTCCAGGAGCTATGCGCCCGGCTCGCCCCCGAGCTGTCGGTGGTGATCATGTTGGACGGTGATGCGGTGCAGCAGGCTACGCAACTGTACTGGCAGGCCACGCAGGTACGCGAGAAAGTGGCAGTGGTGCCACTCCTTCCCGGGGTGGACCCGGGGAGTTTGTCCCCCGACCAGATCCAGGAGTACGTCTCCCGTGTCCGGTAATGGGACGGGAAGGTACTTATAATCGTGTCCACCATCCCAGAGGGTCTCCCATGACGCAAACGAAGACAGGAGTCGTAGGCGGAGTCGGTTCATTCGGGAAGTGGCAGTGGGTGTGTGAGTGTGGCGCCCGAGCCACGGCCGCCTTCGACGATCGCGAGAAGGCGCGCGATGGATTGAAGGACCACCGCAAGCAATGCCCGCTTCGGAAAAAGAAGGCGGAGACGTATCCCGAACTACAAGAGGAGGTCGCAGTGGCGAAGTCGAAGAAGGCCGAGGCCACCGCTCCGGCAGAGAAGAAGGAGAAGAAGGAGCGCAAGAAGCGCGCACCCGGCGTGACGCCTGAGCAGGCGAAGGCGGCGCTGGCGAAGATCCAGGGCGGCTCGAGCACGCTATTTGCCGAGAGCAAGGCACTGGGCTTCACACACAACGGGCCACTCCGTGCCGCACTGCGGACGTTGCTCGGGTTGGAGAAGTACAACGCTCTCATGGCAGGCCGTCGTGGTCGGCAGAAGAAGGAGAAGCCCGCGACCAAGAAGGCCGCCCCGGCGAAGGCCAAGGCGAAGAAGGCCAAGCCGCCGGCACCGCCCAAACCAGACGCCGCTACACCGGCAGGAGATCCCGCGTGAAGATCAACCGAAGCAAGTTTGTGCAGCATCTGGAGCGCCTGAGTACGGCGCAGCAGATCAAGGAGGTCGTGTTCACGGATGCGTTCACGGCCACGGCGCTGACACCCGACCATCTGCTGCTGGTCGTGGCGCCCGAAGTGGATGGAGCCGAGCCGCTGGAGGACGAGATCGGCGTCAATGATGTGGACGTGCTGGTCCGTGCTCTCAAGCTGGCCCCGGGCGAAGGGAACGAGGGCGTCGAGGTGGATGTCTACTTGAAGGAGCACCGCCTGATCATCGACGACGAGGATCGGGGAATGTCCGAGCTGGTGGTCTCGTCGCCCAAGACCATCACCACGCGAGTGGAATCGGCCACGGTCGAGAAGATCCTCAAGGCCACCGAGGATGCCGATGAGGTGGAGCTGACCCGGACGGCGATCGAGGGCGTCCGTGGGGCGTTCGGCCTCTACAAGGCCGAGCAGGTGCAGATCCAAGTCGACGGCGATGGCGTCCGGTTCGTGGTCGGGGATGACAACACGAATCGGTTCCGCGTCCCGCTGGCCGACGAACCGGCGCCGAAGAACGGGTACACGCTGCTGTTCGGCAAGCATCTCATCGACGTGTTCTCGGTGATCGTGGACTACTCGGCGGCGGTGCTCAAGCTGAGTGGGCCGAACAAGCCGATCGTGATCGAGGACGGCGAGTACCAGTACATCCTGTCGCCGCGCAAGGCGGCGGCGGAGGCGAAGTCGGAAGCCAAGGCCGAGAAGAAGGCGGCGAAGAAGAGTAGCAAGAAGGAGCAAGTCGCTGAGACGGTTGAGGCGTAGTGTAGTAACCCGCGGCTCCGACGGATTCGGGCAACGAAAGTACGGAGGAGGACGCAATGTTGACTGTCAAGCTGGTAGAAGATGGCGGGCACGAGCAACTTCGAGAGGTCACTCAGGTATGGACCGATCCAGAGAACGAAGGACAGGTCCTTGCCACGCCCGCCGAAGGTGGATTTCCGATCAGGTTCAACGGCCCGGGCACGCTGTTTGTCATGAATCGTGAAGGGAACACGATCGCTCGGTATCCACTGGCTGCGGTAGATGACGAACCGCCAGAAGCAGGTGTTCCGTTTTCCTGGGGGCCAAAAGGAGACCCAGAGGAACCGGCGTTACGGATGGCGGTAGCCACAGTGCTTCGTCTGTTCGCCGACTCAGTGCCGCTGGCAAAACTGCCGTACTCGTTTCCGACGGCAGAAACGTATGCGGGCATGGCGGAGATGTTAGGCTATCCGCGTGATCTGCACACGATCAAGCCGGTGGAAACGAACGGACTGGTCTGCCGCATCGGAAGTGTTCTCGACCAGTTCCGTGCGTTCGGTTGGGTGACTACCCCAACTGGCTGCGG
>Ga0070695_100000016_pt1 | contig 66345 bp, 73 predicted proteins | sample KBSK1252metaG_FD_65471 | JGI IMG/M metagenome (GOLD analysis project Ga0070695, IMG submission 65471) | Corn, switchgrass and miscanthus rhizosphere microbial communities from Kellogg Biological Station, Michigan, USA - KBS K1-25-2 metaG | ecosystem: Host-associated > Plants > Roots >...
GAGAACGGGAACCCGGAGACGTGGAGGGAAGCCCTCGGCGACGGATCGTTCGGCGGCCTCTATCAGCGGTCGGCGGAAGACGAGAACAGAGTCTGGGACGCTGCGGTTCAGGCGATTCGTGAGCGCCTGGAGCGGTGGGACGCTACGTCTTGACCGCGGCGCGCTCGAAGGCGTCTCGCTCGGCGTCGGAGATGACGCGCGACGCGCCGGTCTTCTCGTCCCGGGCCACGAGCACCGCCAGCGCCTCCGTCGACACTTCGCCGTCGCGAGTCAGGATCCACTCGTGTGTCGTGACGCTCTTCGTCCCGAGCCGCTCGAGCGAGCAGCGCGCGACGACGACGTCGTCCTCGAGCGTCAGCTCGCGCCGGTAGTCGATCTCGATCCGCGCGATCACGTAGCCCCATACGAGCGCCGCATCCTCGAGGACGCGGCCCAGCCACTCGTCGCGCACCTCCTCGAGGTACGTGAGGAAGACGGCGTGGTTGACGTGGTTGAAGGCGTCGAGGTCGCGCCAGCGGATCTCGATCTCCTTCTCGTGCGTCAGAGCTAACTCCCGAAGCCGGCCGCTGCGTCGCGGGCGGCCTGCGTCTGCGCGAGCGCGGCGTACGCGAGCCGCTCGATGAGGAGCGCGGCCTCGCGCGGCGAAGCGGTCGCTGCGTCGATGGCCTGCTTCGTCACCGCAACGGCGTCGCGCGGCAACGCCGCGAGGCGGGCAGCGATCTCGAGCGCGCGGTCGAGGGCCTTTCCCTCCTCGACGACTTCCGTGACGACGCCCCCGCGTCGCGCCTCGTCGGCGCCGAATCGCTCGGAGAGGAGGAACAGCTCCTTCGCGCGCGCCGGCCCGAGCAGCCGGGTGACGCGGTGCAGGCCGCCTGAGCTGGCAAGGATCCCGAGCGAGACCTCGGGGAAGCCGAAGACCGCCGAGTCGTCGGCGATCCGGAAGTCGAGGGCCAGCGCGAGCTCGAGCGCGCCGCCGAGGCAGTAGCCATGGATCGCTGCGATCGTCGGCTGCGGCAGCGATGCGAGTTCCTCGTACACGCCGCCGGTGTCGTGGTAGTAGCGAAGCACGTCCTCCGGCGAGCGGCCCTCGAACTCGGAGATGTCGGCGCCGGCCGAGAAGGCCCGACCCTCGCCGGCGACGATGACGGCGCCGCTCGCGCGGACGTCATCGGACACGAGTGCCTTGTGGAGCGCGCGCTCGACCTCGGTCGAGATCGCGTTCAGCTTCTCGGGCCGGTTCAGCCGGATCACGGCGACCTCGCCGTCCCGCGCGACCTCGATGACGCTCATCGCAGCAACTCCTTCAGCTCCTCCGCCGCCTCGACGGCGCGGCGGCCGACCTCAGGCAGCCGCTCCCGCGGCAGGCGGTGCTCCGTGCCCCAGACGCTCACGATCGCCACCGGCCGTCCCTGCTCGGAGAGGACCGGCGCCGACGCGCCGAAGAGCGATTCCTCCAGCTCGCCCACGCAGATCGCATAGCCGTCCCGTCGTACGGCCCGAAGCTCGTCGGCGAGGCTGCGCCGGTCGGTGACCGTCGTGTCCGTGTAGCGCTCGAGCCGGCGCGGCAGGACGGCCTCCTGCTCCTCCTCGGGCAGGTACGCGAGATACGCCTTGCCGGTCGACGTGGCGTGCAGCGGCACCGTCCGACCGAACCAGTTCGGCGCCATCACGTGTGGCGGGTCGACCTGGTCGACGTAGACGAGGCTGAAGCGGCGTGCGACCGCGAGGTTCGTCGCTTCGCCGGTCTCCTGGGCAAGCAGCTCGAGGACGGGACGACCGCGGCGAACGAGCGGGTCGACGTCGGCACCGGCTGCGATGCGGAGGAAGGCATAGCCGAGGCTGTAGCGCTGGCTGATCGGGTCGCGCTCGATGAGGCCGTGGCTGTCGAGGGTTGCGAGCAGCCGCCACGCCGTGCTCCGGTTGAGCCCGCAGGCGGTGGCGAGCTCGTTGACGGTCGGAGGGTGCCGGCTGTCGGCGATCGCCTTGATCAGCGCCGCGGCGCGGTCGACCGACTGGATCGTCTTCGCGCGGGACTCGGTCGTGGCCATCAGACGGACACCTCTTCTCCGAGCGGCGCGAGCTCCACGACCTCCCGGCGGAAGGGCATCAGGTCTCCATGCGGCTCGCCGTCGAGCTCCTCCGCGTAGCGGCGACCGGCCCAGACCGCCATCGCGATCGTGCCGGGCGCGTACGCATCGCCGATCGCCTCGACCCCGAGCTCGAGGGCGAGCGCGTCGTTGGGCAGCCTCGCTGTCACGAGCACGAGTGCGTCGAGCGGCAGCGTCGACTCGCCGTTGGTCATCGTGTCGCGAAGCCTGGCCTCACCGCCCTCGACCGCCAGCAGAACGCGATCGGGTAGGAGCTCCACGCCCGCCTCAACCAGTCGGCGGTGGATCTGCGGCTGCTCCATCGTGTTGATCGTCCACTCCGAGACGCGCCCGGCCGGCGTCACAAGCGTCACGCGGCGTCCCTCCGACGCGAGCAGCTCGGCGAGAACGCCGCCGAGGTAGTAGTGGTCGTCGTCGAACAGCAGGATGCGGTCCCCGTCGGGGCGGCGCCCGGCCATGAGGTCGTCGGGCGTCAGTACTTCGGCGACGCCGAGCGGGATCGGGCGTGTGTGCCAGCGGCCGACGCCGTCGGCTCGCCAGCGCGCGCCGGTCGCGACGGCGACGTGGTCGAAGCCGTACCCGCGTACCTCGTCGGCGGTGACCTCGCTCTCGAGCGCGACCTCGACGTTCGGGAGCTTCGCGAGCTGGCCGCGGCGATAGTCGACGACGCGGATCCAGGCGGCGAGCCCGGGCAGCCGCGCCTCGCGCAGGACGCGGCCGCCGAGCTCGCGCCCGGCCTCCGCAAGGACGACCTCGTAGCCGCGCTTGCCGAGCGCCATCGCCGCCTCGAGCCCCGCGGGCCCGCCGCCGACGACGAGCACCTTCGAGTCGGACCCGGCAGGCCGGAAGCGCTCGGGATGCCAGCCGCGCCGCCACTCCTCGCCCATCGACGGGTTCTGGGTACAGCGGATCGGGGTCATCGTCCAGTCGCCGGTCACGCAGACGTTGCACCCGATGCACTCGCGGATGTCCTCGAGGCGCCCCTCCTCGACCTTCACGGGCAGAAACGGGTCGGCAATCGAGGGGCGCGCAGCGCCGACGAAGTCGATCACGCCGTCCCGGATGAGTCGCACCATCGTGTCCGGGGAGGTCAGCCAGCCGATCCCGACGACCGGCTTCGAGGTGAGCTCCTTGATTCCGCGGAAGTGCTCCTCCGTCCATCCCTCGTGCGTAAAGCGCGAGGTGCGCGAGTCGTCGGGCCAGAAGCCGACCATTACGTCCCACACGTCGGGCAGCTCACCGACGAGCGCGAACAGCTCCTCGATCTCGGCTCGCTCGAGCCCTTCCTCGCCGAGCAGCTCGTCGACGACGAGGCGGCACGCTACCGCGGCACGACCCTCGCATTCCTCGAGCGTGTCCTCGAGTACCTCGCGCAGCAGACGGGCACGGTTCTCGAGCGTGCCGCCGTACTCGTCCTCGCGGAGGTTGTAGCGGCGCGAGAGGAAGTGCTGGAGCGTCGTCAAGCCGTGCGCGGCGTAGACATAAACGAGGTCGTAGCCGGCACGGAGCCCTCGCTGCACCGCCTGCCGGTGGCGGCGTCGGAGATCGGCGATGTCCTCGCGTGTCATGGCGCGCGCCTGGGCCGGCTCGTAGCCCGTCACCGGCAGGTTCGACGGGCCGAGCGTCGGCATCCGCGCGTAGAGGTTCGCGCTGATCATCCCGCTGTGCACGAGCTCGAGCCCGGCGAGCGAACCGTGCGCATGAACCTGCTCGACGAGCCGCTCGTGCGCCGGGATGTCGGCGTCGTCCCAGAGCCGTCCTTCGATGAACCCGTTGACGTCCGAGCTGGGGTGGAACTCGACCTCCTCGGTGCAGACGACCGCCCAGCCGCCCTCGGCCTTGACGCCGCGCATCACGGCGTGTGCAGTCGGGTCGCGGTGGCCCATCCCGTTGCAGTGCGGAACCTGAAAGAAGCGGTTGCGCGCGGTCACCGGCCCGAGCTGCACCGGCTCGAAGAGGATGTCGTAACGCGGGTCGCGGGCCATTAGGCGAAGAGGCTCCGCGCGATCAGGAGCCGCATGATGTCGCTCGTCCCGTCCCAGATCTCGTCGAGCTTCGCGTCGCGGTACCACTTCTGCGCGAGCGAGTCGCGGATGTAGCCCGCGCCGCCGAGCGTCATCACGGCCGCCGACGTCGCGAAGACGGACGCCTCCGATGCGGCGAGCTTCGCCATCGCGGCCTCGGTCGAGAAGGGCTGCCCGGCGTCGGCGAGCTCCGCGGCTCGCTGTGTCATGAGCCGCGCCTGGTCGAGCTTCAGCTTGGCGTCGGCGAGCCGGAATGAGACGGCCTGGAACTCGTGGATCGGCCGATCGAACGCCTCGCGCTCCTTCGCGTGGTCGACCGCGAGCTCGAGCGCCGCACGTCCGAGACCGACCGCGCCCGCCGCAAGCTGAACGCGGGCGACGTCGAACACCCACATCAGCCCGTGGAACCCTTCGCCCTCTCCGCCGAGGCGCCGGTCCTCCGTCACGAAGCAGTCCTCGAACGCGACCTCGGCGGCGGGAAAGCAGCGGCTGCCCATCTTCGGCAGGCGCGGCCCGCGCACGAAACCCTCGTCTCCCGACTCGACGAGGAAGGCGGTGACGCCGTGCGAGCGGCTGCCTGGCTCGACGGTGGCAAAGACGATGCAGAGGTCGGCGATGTGCCCGTTGCCGATGAACTTCTTGCGCCCGTTGAGGACGTAGCCGCCGTCGCACCGGACGGCCGTCGTCTCGATCGCGGCGGCGTCCGAGCCGTGCTCCGGCTCGGTGATTGCGACGGCGCAGGCGGGCGGCTCGGCGCTGCACAGCGGAGGCAGCCAGCGTCGCTTCTGCTCCTCCGAGCCGAGGGCAAGCAGCGGCCCCGCGAAGAAGCCGCCCTGGGCGATCACCCAGAAGATGGGCGAGTCGCCCCACGCGAGCTCTTCGATCACCTCGCAGCGGTCGCGCAGGGTCTCGACGCCGCCTCCCCCGTAGGATGCCGGCAGGTCGTAGCTCGTGAGCCCGAGCTCGGCGGCGCGGCGCAGGACGTCGAGCGGGTACTCCTCCGTCTCGTCGTAGGAGAGGGCGACCGGCCGCATCTCGTCCCGGGCGAACGCCTGCGCGGTGCCGCGGAGGGCATCGAGGTCGAGCGTCTGCGTGGGGGCACTTTGCACCATCGGATCCCGTCCGATTATGGTATGTCCGTCGCAGGATGTGCAACGGCAGTTCGCATTTCGAACGGAGGCCGCCGTGAATTGGGAAGTTTTCGTCACCTGTGCGGTCACCGGAGCGGGTGATACGACAGGGCGCAGCGAACTCGTCCCGGTAACGCCGGAGCAGATCGCCGACGCCGCGATCGAGGCGGCGCGCGCAGGAGCGGCCGTCGCTCACATTCACGTCCGTGATCCGGACACCGGCCGCGGCGCCCGCGATCCCTCGCTCTACCGCGCGGTCGTCGAGCAGATCCGCGCCTCCGACGTCGACGTCGTCCTCAACCTCACCGCGGGCATGGGCGGCGACCTCGTGCTCGGCGGCGAGGACGCGCCGCTCCCGCCGGATCCGGCCGGAACGGACATGGCCGGCGCAGCGGAGCGGCTCGCGCACGTCGAGGAGCTGCGACCCGAGATCTGCACGCTCGACTGCGGGACGATGAACTTCGCCGCCGGCGGCGACTACGTAATGGTCAACTCGCCGGCGATGCTGCGCGCGATGGCTGCGCGGATCCGCGAGCTCGGCGTGCGCCCGGAGCTCGAGGTCTTCGACACCGGCCACCTCGTCTTCGTCCACGAGTTGATCCGCGACGGCCTGATCGAGGATCCGCCCCTGATCCAGATCTGCACGGGCATCCCATATGGCGCGCCCGACGACATCGGCACGGTGCTCGCGATGGTCAACCGGCTGCCCGAGAACGCCGTCTACTCCGCGTTCTCGATCGGGCGGATGGAGCTGCCGTTCGTCGCCCTCGCGCCGCAGATCGGCGCGAACGTGCGCGTCGGGCTCGAGGACAACCTCTACGTCTCCCGCGGGCAGCTCGCGACGAACGGTGAGCTCGTGGCTCGGGCGGTCGAGATCCTCGAGCGAATGAACGTGCGCGTGCTCGGGCCGGAGGAGGTGCGGGAGAAGCTCGCGCTGCGGGTCGGTGTCCGCTAAGCCGGCGCGCGTCGCCCTGCTCGGCGGCGGCGTGATCGGCGCCGGCTGGGCCGCCCGCTTCGCCCTCAACGGATCCGACGTCCGCCTCTACGACCCGTCGCCCGAGGCCGCGGCGCGTGCCGCGCAGGTGCTCGACGACGCGCGCGAGGCGTACCGCCGGCTGACGCTAGCGCCGCTGCCGGCGGAGGGAGAGCTGCGCGTCGTCTCTTCCGTCGAAGAGGCGGTTGCCGGCGCGGAGCTCGTGCAGGAGTCGGCCCCCGAGCGCATTGAGCTGAAGCGCGGTCTACTCGCGGAAGCGGATCGAGCCGCGCCCGCGGAGGCGCTCGTCTTCTCCTCCACCTCGGGGCTGCGGCCGAGCGAGCTGCAGGCCGAGATGGCGCGCCCGGAGCGGTTCTGCGTTGCGCACCCGTTCAACCCGGTCTACCTTCTCCCGCTCGTCGAGCTCTGCGCGGGCGAACGGACCGCGCCGGAGACGGTCGAGCGGGCGGCCGAGGTGTTCCGCTCCGTCGGGATGCAGCCGCTCGTCGTGCGCAGCGAGATCGACGGCTTCGTCGCCGACCGCTTGCTCGAGGCGCTGTGGCGCGAGGCGCTCTGGCTCGTCAATGACGGCATCGCGACGGTCGAGGAGGTCGATGACGCGATCCGCTATGGCGCCGGTCTGCGCTGGGCGTTCATGGGGACGTACCTCACGTATCGCATCGCGGGCGGGGAGGAGGGCATGCGCTACTTCCTCCGCCAGTTCGGGCCCGCGCTCGAGTGGCCGTGGACGCACCTGACCGACGTCCCTGAGCTGACGGACGAGCTCGTGGAGAAGATTGCCGAGCAATCCGACGCGCAGGCGAACGGCCTCTCGTCGCGCGACCTCGAGCGGCTGCGGGACCGGGTTCTCGTGCGGCTCCTCCAGGCTCTCCGCGTCGAGGAAACGGGAGCCGGCGGGACGCTCGCGGTCTGGGAGCGTGCGCTGCTCGGCGGCGCGGCGCCGGCATCGACCCGACGGATCCCGCCGGAGTGGGTCGACTACAACGGACATGTCCACGAGAGCCGGTATCTCCAGCTCTTTGCCGACGCGACGGACACGCTGCTGGGCGACCTCGGAGTCGACGCGGGCTACCTCGCCGGCGGCGGCAGCTACTTCACGGTCGAGACGCACCTCTCGCACCTGCGCCAGCTGGAGGCGGGCGACCACGTGCACGTGACCACGCAGGTGCTGGACTCCGATGAGAAACGCCTGCATGTCTTCCACGTCCTGTTCCGCGAGGGCGAGATCGACCCGCTCGCGACGGCCGAGCAGATGCTGCTCCACGTGGACACCGAAAGCGGACGCGCGGCACCGGCGCGCGAACCGGTGCGGGAACGCGTTGCCGAGCTGGCCCGGCGCCACGGACAGCTGCCGCGCCCCGAGCGCGCGGGCCGCTCCATCGGAGTCAAGTGAGCCGCGACCTCACGCCTCTGTTCGAGCCGCAGACGCTCGCGATTGTCGGCGTCTCGGCCGATCCCGGGAAATGGGGTTACTGGTTCGCGCGCGACGCGGCGCTCGGCAAGCACCGCCGGCGTGTGTACCTCGTCGGCCGTAACGGGGGCGAGTTGCACGGGATGACCGTCCATCGCTCGCTCGCCGAGCTGCCGGAGGCGCCCGAGCTCGTCGTCCTCAGCGTTCCGGCGGAGGGGCTCGAGCAAGCGGTCGACGACTCGCTCGCGGCTGGTGCGCGGGCACTCGTAGCGATCGCGGCCGGGTTCGCCGAGCTGGGAGCAGAGGGAGCCGCGCGGGAGCAGGCCCTCGTCGAGCGGGTGCGCGCCGCCGGTGCGGCGCTCGTCGGGCCGAACTGCCTCGGTCTCTTCGACGGGGCTTCGGAGCTACAGCTCGCCTCGACCCCGCTGCCCGCCGGGCCGGTCGGATTCATCTCGCAGAGCGGCAACGTTCTGCTCGAGACGGGCCTTCTGCTCGAGGATTTCGGCCTCGGCTTCTCGCGCGCCGTCTCGATCGGGAACCAGGCGGATCTCGGCGCCACCGAGCTCGTCGCGGCCCTCGGAGAGCACGAGGGGACGCGCGTGATCGGTGTCTATTGCGAGGACTTCCGCGACGGCCGCGCGTTCGTCGAGGCGGCGCGGACGGCGGGCAAGCCCGTCGTCCTCCTCACCGTCGGCCGCACCCCAGCGGGAGTCCGCGCCGCGCGCTCGCACACGGGCGCGCTCACAAGCGGACGACAGGCGGTCGAGGCCGCCTGTCGGGCCGGCGGGATCCACCTCGTCGACACGCCACGCCAGCTCGTCGACGCGGCGCAGGCGCTCCTTGCGCCGTACCGGCCCCGCGGGCCGCGGATAGCGGTCATCGGCGACGGCGGCGGCTACGGCGCGATCGCGAGCGACCTCCTCGGAGGCCGCGGGATCGAGCTGCCGGTGCTCTCCGACCCGACGCAGGCGACACTGCGCGAGCTGCTGCCGCCGACCACGCCGACGGCGAATCCCGTCGACCTCGCCGGTGCGGGCGAGCAGGACGTCTTCAGCTTCGCGCGCACGACGCACGCGCTCCTGGAGGCCGGCGACGCCGACGCCGTTCTGTTCACCGCGTACTTCGGCGGCTACAGCACGCTGTCGGACGAGATGCGCGACCGTGAGGTGGCCGTCGCCGAGCTGCTTGCCGAGGGCACGTCGGCCACGGGGAAGCCGCTCGTCGTCCACACGATGTACGCGAGCTCGCCCGCGGCACATGCGCTTCGCGCGGCCGGAGTGCCTGTGTATCGCGTGATCGAGTCGGCCGTAGACGCCGTCGTGGCACTCGTGGCCGACGCAGCGCCGGTTCCGCCACCGCTGCCGAGGTTTCCTGAGGCGGAGCCGCCGCTGACCGACCCCGGCTACACGGCCGCGCGGGCGGCGCTGGCGGAGGCCGGCGTGCCCTTCGGGGCGGCTCGCAGCGCGGCGACCCGGGAGGAGGCGCTTGTCGCGGCGGCGGAGCTCGGCTATCCGGTCGTCGTCAAGGCGCTCGGACCCCTGCACAAGTCGGACGCCGGAGGCGTCATGACAGGGCTGGGCGACGAGGGAGAGCTCGCCGCCGCTTTCGACGAGCTCGCCGCACGCCTCGACCCAGAGTCGTTTTCCGTCGAGGCTGCCGAGGACGCGGCAGAGGGATTCGAGCTGCTCGTCGGCGCCCAGCGCGACCCGCGCTTCGGACCGCTGACGGTGGTCGCCGCCGGTGGGCTCCACGCCGAGATGCTGCGCGACATCGCGGTGGCGCTCGCTCCCGTCGACGAATCGATGGCGGAGCAGCTCATCCTCTCGCTCGGCTCGGCTCCGCTCCTCCGAGGCGCGCGCGGCCGCCAGCCGCTCGACGTCACCGCCGCCGCGCGTGCGGTCGCGGCGCTGTCGCGCTTCGCGGCCGCACACCCGGAGATCGCGGAGGTCGAGGTCAACCCGGTCCTCGTCCGCACCGAAGGTGCCGTCGGCCTCGACGCCCGCATTGTCTTCGCATGAGCCACGACGTGGTCGTCGTCGGAGGCGGCTTTGCCGGCGTCACCGCTGCCCGCGAGATCGCGCTCCGAGGCCGCTCTGTCCTTCTGCTCGAGGCGCGCGACCGGCTCGGCGGGCGCACCTGGAGCGCCGACTGGGACGGCATCCCTGTCGAGTACGGCGGCGCCTGGGTGCACTGGCACCAGCCGCACACATGGTCCGAGATCACTCGCGCGGGCCTGCGGGTGGAGCTGAGCGCCGACGCGCAGCGCGCGCATTGGTGGGTGGGCGGCGAACGGCGCGAGGGGACGATCGCCGAGCGGGACGCCATCGCTGAGCGGGGCTGGAACCGGTTCGTCGACGGCGTCCTCGACGCGCTCCCCAATCCGCATGAGCCGCTCGCGGCGCTGGACGAGCTCGCGCGCTTCGACGAGCTCACGATCGCCGAACGGCTCGACGAGCTCGCGCTCGACGAGGAGGAGCGTGCCGTGCTCGCGGCAGAGCTCGAGTCGCTGGCGAGCGCGCCGCTCGAGGACGCCGGCGCCGTCTCGGTGCTGCGCTGGCACGCCCTCTCCGGCCACAGCCTCGCGCTCACCCAGTACACCGGCGGCCGCGTGACGCTCGAAGCGGGCACCGGAGCGCTGCTTGGGGCGATCGCCTCGGCCGCGCCATTCGAGACGCGGCTCGAAACGCCTGTGGCAGCCGTCCGTGTCCGTGGCGACCGGGTCGAGGTGGAGACGCGAGCCGGGGATCTGCACGATGCAGCTGTTGCGGTCGTCGCCGTCCCGCTCAACGTGCTCGGCGCGATCGCGTTCGAGCCCGCGCTATCGGAAGGCAAGCAGCAGGCGATCGCGTGCGGCCAGGTGTCGCGCGGCGTCAAGATCTTCCTTCGGACTCGCGGCAGCGAGGTGCTCGACAACGCAATTCGGCCCGGACACCCGTTCGGCTACCTCGACACCGAGGTGCTGCTCGATGACGGCACGCAGCTGCAGATCGGCTTCGGGATCGATGCCGAGCGTTGTCGCGACGCTGAACTGCAGCGCGAGCTCGACGACATCCTCCCGGGCTACGAGCTCGTCGACGCGACGTGGCACGACTGGCTCGCAGACGAGTACGCGCGCGGCACGTGGGCGATCCACCCACCCGGCTGGTACACGCGCCACCACGCGGAGATGCGGCGGCCCGAGGGCAGCATCCTTCTCGCGGGCTCCGACATTGCGAACGGCTGGGCCGGCTTCATCGACGGCGCCATCGAGTCGGGGCTCGAGGCGGGGGCGGCTGCAGCCGCACGTGTTTGAATCCACGCGGTGCCTGGTCCGTCATGGGAACGCTTCGAGGCTTCGTTGTGGAGCACGACCTCGCTTCTGGTCCTCGCCGAGGGCGAGTCGCTCGTCGTCGACCCGGCGATCTCGTCGGATGAGGTTGCCGCAATCAGTCAGCGGGCGCTCGAGCTCGGCGCTCCGATCCGCCATGTCCTGATCACCCACGGCGACTGGGATCACGTCTGCGGAATCGGCGCGTTCCCGGACGCGACAGCCGTCATGGGGGAGGAGACGGCGGGAAGGGTGACGACCAATGCGGCCGAGTCCATCAGCCGAGCTGCCGAGCAGTACGGGCTCGATGTTCCAGGAGTGCCGCGAGCCGACCAGACGTTCACGAGAGGCGCGGCGCTCGCGCTCGGTCCGTTCCCAGTCGAGACCTTCCCGCTGGTCGGACACACGGAGGACGGCACGGGTTACCGCATCCGCGAGCACGGCCTCTTGATCGTCGGCGATCACCTCTCGCCGGTGGAGTTTCCTTTCGCCAAGTCTCCGGCCGCCTATCGGTTCACGCTGGCCGGGCTGATCGACACTCTCCGCGAGGATCCGCCCGAAACGGTGATCCCGGGACATGGCCCGCCGCTCGCCCCCGAAGAGGCCTTCCGCATCGCCGAGGCTGATCTCGCGTATCTCCGCTCCCTCCACGCGGCCGTCGTCGGTGCCGCGACACGCGAGGAAGCGCAAACCGCGGCATCGGCCGTGGAGCTACCGCGCGACTGCGCGCCGGACCTCGCCGAGATGCGTGGCTTCAACGTCGACCGGCAGATCGACGAGGTCTTCGCCGGCTAGCGAATCGGCCGCCACGACGGTCGTACGGGAAGCGCCCCGTACCAGGTCGTATCGCTGTAATCGCTCGCGAGATGCTGCCTCCTTCCGGACCACTTGCGGATTCCGCTGCCTGCGTCGAAGGCGATCCGCGACCCGTCGGGTGACCAGGCAGCGTTTTCGCTGACGCCTTTCGAGTGGGTCAGCTTCCGCACGCCGGACCCGTCCGCATTCATCATTCCCGCAACTTTGCTGCGCAGGCTCGGTGCGAGCGGGTAGCGGACAGACAGATCGACCGCGGCTCGGCAGTCGTGTTCGACGTCGCCGGGAAATGCGGTTTCGGTGCGCTTGCCGCTGCGGGCATCAGAGGCGTTTGGGGCCTCGGAGTCGACGGCGATCTGCACTACGTCAACTCGCAGATCCTGGCGTCTGTCGTGAAGCGCTTCGATCGTGCGACGCAGCTCGCTGTCACGCTCTTCGCGTCAGGGAGACTTCCGCACGGGGGGGATATCCCGCTCGATCTCTCCTCCGGCAACATCGGTCTCGTCGGACTCAACACCCGTGTACCGCAGGCCGTTCGGGCGAGGGTCGAGGCGGTTGAGACGAAGTTGCGTGCCGGCGACCAGGCGCGCAATCAGTCGAGGTAGGGCGCGACGCCGCGCTTGAAGAGGCCGCGGGCGATGATCACGCGCTGGATCTCGCTCGTTCCCTCCCAGATCCGGTCGACGCGGAGCTCTCGGAAGTGGCGCTCGACCGGGTGCTCCGTCATGTAGCCACGGCCGCCGAAGACCTGCAGCGCGCGGTCGGCGATCCGGTTCGCCGTCTCCGACGCGTACAGCTTCGCCATCGCGACCTTCTCGTGCGCCACGCTCGGCGACGGGTTCGCGTCGAGCTCGTGCGCTGCGTGGTAGGTGAGGAGCCGAGCCGCAAGCAGCTCGGTAAGCGAGTCGGCGAGCGGGAACGAGACGCCCTGGTACTCGGCGATAGAGCGGCCGAACGCCTCGCGCTCGCCCGCCCATTCCGAGGCCAACTCGAGCAGCCGTGCCGCAGCGCCGCAGCAGCGCGCGGCGATCATCAGCCGCTCGACCGTGAACCAGCGGCGCGCGCCGTCGTCGCCACTCGGTAGGCGGTCCCGGTCGGGGACTCGGCAGCCGCTCAGGCGTAGCTCCACGTGGCCGTCGATATACGGGTCGTGCATGAAATGCGGCCGGCGGACGATCTCGAGTCCCGGCGCATCGCGCGCGACGAGGAAGAGCGCTTGCTCCTCGCCGGCTCGCGCGAGCACGACGAAGAGGCCCGCGTGGTCGCCGCCGGTCACGAACCACTTCTCGCCGTCGAGCACCCAGTCGTCGCCGTCGCGCGTCGCGGTCGCGGAGATCCCCGCCACGTCAGACCCCGCTCCCGGCTCGGTCACCGCCCACGCCTCGACCGTCTCGCGGCGCAACACCGGGCGGAGCCAGCGCTCGAGCTGATCGTCGGTCGCGAGCTCGACGAGCTCGCGCGGGCCGCGGTCGGCGACGACGAAGCCGAGGCCGTTCGTCGCACGTCCGGCCTGCTCCTCGATCGCAACCTGCGCAAGGAGCGGCAGATCCGCACAGCCCAGCTCCGCCGACAGGTTGTAGTGGGAGAACCCCGCCTCGCGCGCCCGGCGGCGCAGCTCGGCGATCTCATCCGCGTGCACGGAGTCCCGCTCCGCGATCCGCCGTTCGACGGGATAGAGCTCCTCCTCGACGAAGCGCCGGGCCCGCGCCTGCCAGCCGGCGGCCTCTGCGTCGAGCCCGGGGACGACCGGCACCCGCCGACCTCAGACGTTCACGTTGGGTGAGGACGCCTCTTCCGCGACCGGCTCGGCCGGTTGCACAGCCGCGTGTGCCCGCGGGTCGTCCTCGAGCGGCGCGGTGCCGGTGTCGGTGAGCACGCGCAACGCTTCTGCGGGCAGGTACGCCTTGACCGGGTCGCCCTGGCGGTAGGCGAGCTCATCGCCGGTGTTCTGGACGAGCGCTTGGATCCTCTCGCCGTGGGCGAGGCCGACGATGATCTGGTTCCCGTTGCCAAGGTAAATGACGCGCTCGACCATGCCGGGGATCCGGTTTTCACCGGTCGATTCGTGCGCTTCGAGGCGCACGCGCTCGGGTCGGATCACTATGCGGGTTTCTCCGGTGGTCGATACGTCGCCGTTCGATGCGTATAGCTTGAACTCGCCGAGCGCGACTTTGCACCGCCCGTTCGATTCGCCCTGGGCAGTGGCGGTCATCAGGTTCGACACGCCGAGGAAGTCGGCGACGAAGGTCGTGGCCGGTTCCTCGTACAAGGCCTGTGGTGGCCCGACCTGCTCGACCCGCCCGGCGCTCATCACGGCGATGCGGTCGCTCATGGTGAGCGCTTCCTCTTGGTCGTGCGTTACGTAGATGAACGTGATGCCGACCTGCTGCTGCAGCTCCTTCAACTCGATCTGGAGCGCCTTTCGCAACTTCGCGTCAAGGGCGCCGAGCGGCTCGTCCAGCAGTAGGACCGCGGGCTGCAGCACGAGTGCACGCGCCAGCGCGACGCGCTGCTGCTGGCCCCCCGACATCTGCCCCGGCTTACGCTTCTCGAAGCCGGTCAGCTGTACCAGCTCGAGGGCGGCTGCTACGCGCCGGCGGATCTCCGCCTTGGGGCGCTTGTCGCGCCGCAGGCCGAAGGCGATGTTGTCGAACACGTTGAGGTGGGGGAACAGCGCGTAGTTCTGGAACACCATGTTCACGTTGCGCTTGTGCGGCGGCGTGAAGGCCATGTTGTGGCCGTCGAGCAGGATCTGTCCGCTGGTTGGTTCCTCGAATCCGGCGATCATCCGCAGCGTCGTCGTCTTGCCACAGCCGGACGGGCCCAGCATGGAGAAGAACTCTCCACCCGGCATCTGCAGGTTGATGCCGTCGACGGCGATCACCTCGTTGAACTCCTTGACGAGGTCGACGACCTCTACCTCACCGCCTGCCACGCGTCACGCCCTCTCGGATTGGAATTGCACCGGCTACCTCAAATCCCGAATCCGGCGACGTCGTCGACGGCCGATCCGCGCCCGGATTCGCCGCGAGTGAAGAAGCGGTAGACCAGAACGCCCGCGACCACCGAGAGCAGCGTGATCACCATGATCACTGTCGCGATGCCGTCCGTCGACGGCTGTGGGGTAGCGCGCGTGGCGTCGTAGATCTCCATCGGGACTGTCGTCGAGTTCGCGCCGTTCGAGAGCCACTGGCTGATCACGAAGTCGTCGATCGAGATCGCGAAAACGATTGCGGCGCTGGCGACGATCGCCGGCAGCAAGAGCGGCAGGAGCACGCGGGTGAGTCTCGTGGCGGGCGCAGCGCCCAGGTCGGCTGCAGCTTCCTCGTACGACGGGCCGATCGAGAACAGCCGGCCGCGCACGATCACGACGACGTAGCTGATCGAGAAGGTGACGTGGCCGAGCAACTGCGCGACAGTCCCGAAGGGCACGAAGGTGAGCAGCTGGCTGAAGAGCAGGAGCAGCGACACCCCGGCCACGATCTCGGGTGTGACGAGCGGGAACAGCATCAGGAAGTTCGACGCGCCCGATCCGCGACCGCGCCAGCGCGCGAGGCCGAGCGCCAGCAAGACGCCGATCGGTGTCGCGATCAGCACGTCCAGCCCGGCGAGCTTCATGCTCTGTTCGAGAGCACCCCGCAGTTCGGCGCTGTGGAACACCGAGTCGATATTCGGGTCCGTGCTCGTGTACCACTTCAGCGTGAAGCCGTGCCAGATGCTCAACGATCGGCTGTTGTTGAACGAGAACTGGATGGCGATCAGCACCGGGACGATCGACCACACGATGTAGCCCCAGGTGACGAGCACGAGGAAGCGCGGCTTGCCCCACTGGTTGCCGAACCAGCCGCGTAGCCGCCGGGTGTACCCGAACTCGGACTCGCGTGCGGGTCGGCGGGCGAGGGTCTGGCTCACGCCGGGATCTCCCTCGACGCACGGTGAATTGTCCGTATGTAGTAGAGCATCAGAACCATGAGGAAGGCCGAGAGCAGGATGGTGATCGCGGCCCCGATCGTGGGTTGCGGCCCGCCGTGGAAGTACAGGTCGATCTGGTTGCCGATCATCGACGTGGTCGGCGCGCCAGACACGATGTTCGGGGTGTAGTAGTCGCCGAACATCGGCAGCGTGATCAGCACTGCGCCGCCGAGCAGGCCCGTCTTCGACAGTGGCACCGTGACGTGCCAGAAGGCCCGAAACGGGCTCGCGCCGAGGTCACGGGCTGCTTCCAAGTGCGACCGGTCGATGCGGTCGAGCGAGGCATAGAGCGGGAGGATGAAGTAGGGGATGTAGCCGTAGATCAGCCCCAGGATTACGGTGAAGCTCTGCCCACCGAGGTAGTTCGACGGGTCGGAGATCACGCCGAGGTGGAACAGCACGCTGCTGATGCCGGTCGCCGACAGGAACCGCAGCCCGTACCCGCCCGGTGAGAGGAGGTTGATCCACGCCAGCATCCGCATCAGGTAGCTGATCCAGAACGGCAGCACGAGCAGAATCAGGAGCATGCTCTTCGTGCGCGACGCGTGCCGGGCGACGAAGTAGGCGACGGGATATCCGATCAGGATGCAGCCGGCCAGCGAGAGACCGACGTACTCGCACGTCCGAACCGCGACGTCCCAGAAGACGTTGCCCGGGAGGAGCTGGTCCAGCACGTGGCTGATCCAGCTGGTGTTCCAGTCGGCCGGATTCCAGGCCGGGATGGGCTGGAGCAGAACCGGGTCGACGCTGCCGAAAGCGACGCCGACGACGACGTAGAGCGGCAGCAGGAACAGGAGCAGGAGCCAGACGACACCGGGGATCGCCGACAGGGGCCAGAGCCAGCGTGGGTACATCTACGTCGCGTGCAGTGCGTCCACCTACGCCCCGGATGTGAAAGTCGCGTAGCCGTTCTGCCAGAGCGACTCGCCGGCGTTCGTGAGGCCCGCCTCGACCAGCGACTTGGGCCCGAAGTCGCTCTCGGTCAGTACAGAGCTCGCAAGGGTCTCCGGGATCACGCCCTTCTTGATCAGGCTCTCCGGCTGGATCTCGTTGAACGGGGGCTGATAGCCGTTGAAGTCGACGAAGTTCTTGTAGCCGACGCCGTTGTCGAGCATGTAGTTCAAGAACAGATGGGCGAGCACCGGCTTCTTGGTGGTAGAGCAGACGCACCACATGTCGTTACCGATCGGGCCGTTGCCGTATCCCGGGTTCCAGAAGCGCAGCAGCTTCCCCGTCTGCTTGTTGGGCAGGTAGTACAGGTAGCCGGCCAACATGTCGCCTGACCAAGCCTGGTTCAGCCAGGCCTTGTCTTCCGGCACGTTCTCGTACTGCAGATCGCCGACCTTGATGCTGCAGATCTTGTAGAGCTCCTGCAGGTCATTCACGGCCTGGTTGACGAGCTTCGGGTCCTCGGTGTTGATGTCCTTGATCCCGCGGTGCAGAAGCGCCATCGCGATCGTCTCGCGCTCCTCCGAGAGCAGCGCGACCTTGCCGGTGTACTTCTGGGAATGCCAGAAAATATCCCAGGGGTTGGGCTTGAGGTTGGGAATGTCCTCTTTGACGCGGTCGGTGCGGTACGCGATGCCGGTGGAGTAGACGGTGTACGGCACGCCGTAGCGGGATCCGACGTCGTAGTACGGGCTCTGGAAACTGGGCCAGACGTTCTTCAGATTCGGGATGTAGTCGAGGTTGAGCGGCTTCACCAGCTTGCCCGCGACGACGCGAGGGAGTTGGTCGGGCGTCATTTCCATGACGTCGGGCGAGACAGTCCCCGACGCCAGCTTCGTGACGCCGGTGGCGATGTTGTCGAAGGGTGTGACCTTCACGGTCACGCCGTACTTCTTGCCGAAGGCCTTGATCACAGCCGGGTCGATGTAGGCCGGGTAGTTGAAGATCGTGAACGTGCCGCCGGTCTCCGGCTTCAGCCCCGAGGCGATCGGATCCTCCCAGCGCTTCAGCGTGACGGGGTGTGACGCACGGGCGAGCGGAATGCCGCCCGGCCCGAGCAGCGTCCCCGTCGTCGGCGGGACGACCGCGCCGGACTTCGCGCTTCCGCCACACGCGCTGAGGAGTGCGTCGGCGCCAGACAGGGTCCCGACAACCGCCCCTGCCCGGATCAGAAACTGGCGCCTCGTCGTCGGCCGTTCACGCGGATGCATGGGACCCTCCTGGGTCGGGATGTTCGCACAATGCAAACTGACTACGCACGATGTGTCAAGCTTCGCGGGCCGATAGAAGGGTGCCTGTGGTTACATTTCGCGTATGGCGAGCGCGGGTCGGCCGACACTTCCGGGGCGCGATTACCACGCGCCCGAGGTGTTCGAGCTCGAGCGCGAGAAGATCTTCTTCCGCGAATGGTTCTACGCAGGACGGGCCGATCACGCGCCCGAGGCGGGCGATTTCCTCACCGTTGACGTCGTCGGCGAGAGCATCCTCGTCGTGCGCGGGAAGGACACGAAACTGCGCGGCTTCTACAACGTCTGCCGGCATCGGGGCAGCCGCATCTGCGACCCCGAGACACGGGGCCACGCGAAGGGTGCGATCAAGTGCCCATATCACGCCTGGACCTACTCGTATGACGGGAAGCTGATCGGGACGCCCCTCGTCGGCCCAGACGAAGTAGACCGTTCGTCGCTGTCGCTCTGGCCCGTTCACCTCGACGTCTGGCAGGGGTTCGTCTTCGTCCATCTCGGCGAGCCGGAAGCGGACGTGCGCACGTCGTTCGAGCACCAGAGCGACAAGCCCCTGATGTACGAGCCATGGCGCATGGACGAGCTGCGCACGGCGCAGCAGACGGTGACCGAGCTGAAGGCGAACTGGAAGATCCTCGTGGAGAACTACAACGAGTGCCTCCACTGCCCGACCGTTCATCCGGAGCTCGTTGCCGTCGCCCCGACCTTCCGCAAGGGTCTCGTCTTCGAAGAGGGTCGCGACGACTGGGGCGTTTCGATGGAGGGTGCCGGCTACACCGCCACCGGCACGACGACGATCCCCGTCATGCCCGGCTTGACCGAGCAGCAGGCAAACGCCATGCACGGAGCGAGCATCTTCCCCAACATGCTCATCGACCTGACCGGGACCGTCGTGATCGCGACGCGAATGCAGCCGCGCGGGCCCGAGCACACGACGATCACCACCGACTATCTGTTCCGGCCCGAGACGATCGCCGATCCCGGCTTCGACCCGACCGAGACGGTCGACTTCTCCGAGCTCGTCGCACACCAGGACTACGTCGTCTGCGAGCGCGTGCAGCAGGGCGTCCGCTCGCGCGCCTTCACCCACGGGGTGTACGCGGAGAAGGACGAGCTCCCCTTCCTGTTCAATCAGCGCTACCTCGCAGCACGTGATCGCCCCTGAGTCGTGATCGCCCCTGAGTAGGGTCGTCGTCGTCGGAGCCGGTTTCGCCGGGCTCGCGGCGGCGGAAGCGCTCGCGAGCCGCGGCTCCGAGGTGACGGTTTTCGAGGCGCGCGACCGCGTCGGCGGACGCGTCCATTCCACGCGGCTCGACAACGGCGCGGTGGTGGAGCTCGGCGCGGAGTTCGTGCTCCCCGGCTATGCGGTGCTGGAGGACACGGCGGCGCGGCTCGGTCTCGAGCTCTTCGAGAAGGGCACGCTCTACGGCGACCGCGAGCCCCGCGACGGGCCGCCGGTCACGCGGGACGAGCTGGTCGCCGCGTACGCCGCGCTGCGCGACGCCGGCACCGGCTCGATCGCGAATGCACTCGAGCGCTTCGTGCCGTCGCCCGGTGCCCGGGCCGTGGTCGCTGCGCGGCTGGCCGTCTCCTCCGGATACGAGCTCGAGGATCAGGACTCGTCGGCGCTTGCGGAAGGCGCGGCGGGCTTCGGCGACTTTCCGAGCCACGGCGTTGTAGGCGGTAACGACCTGATCGCGCTGACGCTTGCCGAGCGCCTGGCGGGTGTGGTGCGAACGTCGACCGTGGTCACCCGCGTTGCCTGGTCGTCGGACGCCGTCGCGGTCCGGGCCGGCAGTGACGAGGTAGCCGCCGACGCATGCGTGATCGCGACGCCGGCGCCGCACGCGCTCGAGCTCGAGTGGGATCCGCCGCTACCGCGGTGGAAGCTGCAGGCGCTCGCCGGTGTCCGCTACGGCCAGGCGGCCAAGCTCTTCTTGCCTCTCGCCGCCTCTGCACCGCCGAGCCAGACGCTCTCGGTGCCGCTTCGCTTCTGGACGTGGACGCAGCACGGTGTTCAGGCCGCTTCGTCCTTTGCGGGTTCGCCGTCGGCGCTCGCGCTGCTCGAGGTCGACCGCGGGGCAGGGAGGTGGGCGGACGCCGTGCGACAGCTGCGTCCCGACCTCGACTACGCCGATGCGCCTCCGCTCCTCTCGACCTGGCACGACGACCCGTGGGCCCGCGGCGCGTACTCGGCCCGCACGCTCTCCTCTCCGCTGGACGACGAGGCGCTCGCCCGCCCGGCCGGCGCGGTCGCCTTCGCGGGCGAGCACACCGCCGGGCCCTGGCACGCGCTGATGGAGGGAGCGCTGCGCAGCGGGCTGCGCGCCGCGAGCGAGGTCTCGGAGCGGCTCGCTGCCTCCGCGCCTCGAGCGAGCTCGAAGGCCGGTGGCAGCCACTGCACGTCTTTGTAACGCCGGCTTCGGCTTGACGAAGCGGCATCGTCCGAGAACCGGTCACGGTTTTGTGACGGTGGCTGCCACCGGTCGTCCGGCAACGCCCGCTGCTCTAGCTTCTCGCCGCGAGCGTCTGCAACACCGCGTCGACGCGTGCGAAGCCGCTCTTCGAGCCTTCCTCGACCCCGTACTGCATCGTCGTGTCGCGTTCCTCGGTGGTGGCGAACCGCATCGTCTGCGTCAGCTTCGTCCGGTCGCCGAGATCCTCGAACTCCAGCGTCTGCAGGTGGTTCTGGAACGTCTGCACGATGCGCCCGGGCGGGTCGACCTCGCGGAACTCGCCTTCGACGACGCCGTACCCCGTGTTGAAGCGCCACCTGCCCCCAGGGCGGACGTCCATCTCCTCGACCGCGGTGTCTTCGCCCCACCATTCCGGGATCAGCACGGGGTCGGTGTAGACGCGGTACACGTGCTCGCGCGGCGCGTCGAACTCCCGCTCGACCCGGATCTCGAGCTCGTTCGGCGTCGTCACGGTCGTCTCGTTCATCAGCTCACCGCCTGCTTGACGAGCTGCACGACCCTGGCCTCGTCTGCCTTGCTCAGCTTCGTCAGCGCGTAGACGATCGGCCACATGGCCCCCTCGTCGAGCTTCGCGGTGTCGTTGAAGCCGAGCTCCGAATACCGCATCTTGAACTTCCCGGCGTTCTTGAAGTAGCAGATGACCTTGCCGTCCTTGTTCGCGTACGCCGGCATGCCGTACCACGTCTTCGGCACGAGATCGGGCGCGGTCTCTCTGACGAGTGTGTGGATCCGCTCGCCGAGGGCTCGGTCGTCCGGCGACATCTTCTTCAGCGCTTGCGCGATGGCGGTCTCGCCATCCTCTGTCGCCTTCAGCTCCTTCGCCCGGGCGCGCATCGCGGCCTTCTCCTCGGCCGTGAAGCTCTCCGTCTGCTTGGTCGGGCTCATGCTGCTCCTTTCGTGCGTTCGACTACCTGGGCGAAACGGTCGAGCCGCTGCAGCCACGTGCTGATCCCTTCGAAGGCGTAGGGCGCGAGCATGCATCTGCGGACCCGGCCGATCTTTTCCGTCGTGACGAGCTCCGCCTCCTCGAGCAGCCGAACGTGCTTCTTCATCCCGGTCAGCGACATGCCGAAGGGCTCGGCGAGCTCGCTGATCGTCGCGCTGCCCGAGCCGAGCCGTTCGAGAACAGCGCGGCGTGTGGGGTCGGCGAGGGCCGCGAAGGCGCGGTCTGTCGTCGTCGACGAATACTGAACCATTGAGTTCACTTTAGCATACTGCCCACGACGCGGCACCACTTAGACGGCTTCACGGTCTCCGAGCTCGAGCGCTCGGAGCTGCCCAGGGCCCCGAAGTTCGCCCGGCCGCTCATCTTCGGTTCGGCGGTCTAGGTAGAAGCGCTGCCGGAGACGAGCGTGTAGAAGCCCCAGACGGCGAGCGCGGACGCGACCGCTACGAGCGGTAGCCAGCGGATGCCGCGGCGGAAGAGCGGGAACACGAGGAACACGATCAGCTGCGAGACGAAGAGCGCGCCGAGCGACGGCTTGAGCAGCTTGTCGTAGAACTCCTCCGGATTGATCAGCGAAATCACGTCCGCGATCAGGAACGGGCCGGCGATCCAGAGCAGCACGCGCCTCAGCTCGAAGCCGTGGAGCCAGTGAAGCAGTCGACCGAGCGCGAGGTACTCGGCCACGATGAGCGCGAGCGTGCCGGCTGCGATCCCGAGCGCGACGGCGATTTCGAGCGGGCGGCCGCTGTAGTACTTCGCGATCGTCGCGGCCGGGACCGGGAAGTCTCGCAGCGCTCCCGGGACGGTGGCGAGTGGCAGAGCCGCGACGAAGAAACAGATGCCGACGATGGTGACGGCGGCTGCCAGTCCGCGCCGCACTGTCCGACTCCCGCCACGCACCTCGGCGCCGAGATAGAGCGGCAGGCTCGCGCAGATGAACAGCAGCGCGGTCCCGCCGACGCCGCGGCCGATCGGGTCGAGGCTCGGCTCGTGCGCGAAGCGCACCGGCACGTGGTCGAGCGTGACGCCCCCGAGCACGAGCATGAGCACGAGCTGCGCCAGCCCGACCAGCACCAGCGCCATGAGGGCGAGACGCACGGGTGCGAGCATGAGCACGACGATCGCGACGGGGAGAACGAGCTCGAGCACCCAGCGGTAGGGGTGCAGACCGGGAAAGATCGGCGTGAGGACGTCGTAGACGACGAACGTGATCGTGTACGGCAGGTAGAGGAAGTACGCGAACGCCCAGATCCATCCGTGGACGAGTGCCGCTCGCCGCCCGGCGGCGGCTTCGACGAACGCCGTCAATCCGCCGGGCGAGACGACGCGCCGCGAGTAGACAAGCCAGAGGACGAGCGGGGCCGCGAAGACCGCGAGTGCGAGCAGGACGACGAGGCCCGCGGACTCGATCCCCTCGTCCCCGGCCGTGCCCGGTAGGAAGTTCGGCAGCGCGAGCGGCCCCCCGATCGACGCGATCGCGAAGCCGACGAAGAGCAGAGGCGAGAATCCTGCGGAACGGTGGCGGTTCGCGGACTCAGCCTCCACGTCTACCTCTACCTGTGCAGCCGTCTGGGTGGATTTCGCAATCCATCTGCGCAAATCTCGCGTTTAGTACTGGGTACGGCCACGTGAAGGAGGAGATGAAGTGAGGAATCTGAAGCGGAGCATGTCCAACCGATACCACCTCCGCCTGCTTGCGGTCGCGTCGGTCGCGGTGCTCGGGCTCATCGCTGCCGGCTGCGGTGGCGGGTCGTCCGCCTCCCCGGCGCCCTCGGGCGGCGTAGCCGGCGAGCAGCACACGGCGAGCACGGCCGCGGTCATGACGCGCAAGGTCAGCGGGCTCGGAGTCGTGCTCGTGAACCCAAAGGGCCGAACGCTTTACGTCTTCATGAAGGATGCGCGCCGACGCGTCACCTGCACCGGGCAGTGCGCTAGCTTCTGGCCGCCGCTGAAATGGAAGAGCGCGAGCAAGCCGAAGGCCGGCGGAACGGCTAAGACGGCGCTGCTGGGCACCGACAAGAATCCGTCCGGCGGCCGCGTGGTCACGTACAACAAGTGGCCGCTCTACACGTACTCGGGTGACTCCGGCGCGGGCCAGGCCAACGGCGAGAACCAGACCCTGAACGGCGGCAAGTGGTACGTCATCTCGCCCAAGGGCGTGCTGATCAAGCACAAGTCGGCCGGCGGCGGTGGCACAACGACCACCGGTGGCGGAGGTTGGGGCTAGCCCCATCCGCGCGGAGCGGGGCGTCCCGGCGCATCCCCTGGCGTCGGCGGCGCCTCCTCCGAGCCGCGCGAAGATGAGCACGGAGGCAAAGGCAGTCGAGGAGTGGCGGCGGTCGGAGCTCTTGCACTGCGGCTTCCCGCCATCGCTCGCCACACGCGTCGCCGAGGATGAACGCTACGACCTGCGCGAGCTGATCGAGCTGGTGGACCGCGGCTGCGCGCCGGCCCTCGCAGTGCAGATCCTCTCGCCGCTCGGCGGGAGTGACCAGCTAGCGGAAGCTCGCGAGTAGCAGCCCGACGAGCAACGCTGCAGCGAGCTCGAGGGCGCCGGCCGCCTCCTGCCAGCTGCCCCAGAACGTCTCCCGGTAGCCGAAGAGCCCCCAGCGGGTGCTGATCGCGAACGCGACCAGCGTCCCTACCGCGTACCCACCGGCGGAGAGCAGGACGAACACGTTGCGACGCGCGAGAAGCGCCGCTCCGAGCGCCAGCCCGGCTGCGGCGTTGAAGAGGAAGAGGGCGCCGACCACGTGAACGCGGTGGAAGTAGTCGAACCACAGGTAGAGATGGATCGCTCCTGCGGCGGCGACGAGGAGCGCCGCGGCCCCCTGTGCGGCGAGCAGGCCGTTCGCCCTCTCCCGAGTGGAGCTCCTCCTGGCCGACAGGTCGATGTACTGGGCCATCAGCAGCGGATACGCATCGCCGAGCCTGGCGGTTTGCCCTAGGGTCCGTCCTCGATGCCTTACGTCCCGGACGAGGTCGAGTCGTACGCCGCGCGCTACACGAGCACCCGCTGGGGCGGCTTCGAGCGGCTTGGCGACGAGACCCGGTCGACGCAGCAGGCTCCCCAGATGATGGTCGGCGCTGTCGAGGGTGCGTTCCTCTCCTTCCTCGTCTCGATGACCCAGGCGAAGCGGGTCGTCGAGGTGGGCACCTTCACCGGCTGGTCGTCGATCGAGATGGCTCGCGCTTTGCCGCCAGATGGGCAAATCATCAGCTGCGACATCAACGAGGAGACGACCGCTGTCGCGCGACGCTACGCAGAGGAGGCGGGGGTCGCGGACAGGATCGACTACCGCCTCGGCCCGGCCGTCGAGACGCTCGCCACCCTCGATGGGCCGTTCGATCTCGCCTTCATCGACGCCGACAAGGGCGGCTACATCGACTACTACGAGGCGATCCTGCCGAAGCTCTCACCCCACGGCACGATCGCGGCCGACAACACGCTTTTCGGCCTCGACTCGGAGGGCGCGAACGGGCAGGCAATCGCCCGCTTCAACGAGCACGTCATCAGCGACGACCGCGTGGAATCGGTTCTTCTTCCGTTCCGCGAGGGCGTGACCCTGATCCGCCGACGCTAATGAAGGTGCTCGTGGTCGGATCGGGGGCCGTGGGAGCCGCGGTAGCGGCAGTCGCGCGGCGGCGGGACTTCTTCGAGCGCATCACTTTCGCCGATCTCGACCCGGCCCGCCCGGCCGCGGTCCTGGAGCGCGACGGGGACGACCGCTTTGCTGCGGCGCAGGTCGACGCAGGCGATCGCGAGGCGCTTGTCGGCCTCCTTCGCGAGACCGAAACGGATGCGGTTCTCAACGCGGCCGATCCGCGCTTCAACCCGCCGATCCTCGACGCCGCGTTCGAATACGGCTGCACCTATCTCGACATGGCGATGACGCTGTCGGGCCCGGACGTACTGCTCGGCGAGGAGGAGTTCGATCAGCACGAGCGCTGGCGTGAGCGCGGGCTGCTCGCGCTTGCGGGGATCGGCGTCGAGCCCGGACTGGCCGACGTCTTCGCCCGCTACGCGGCCGACCATCTCTTCGACGAGATCGACGAGGTGGCCGTACGCGACGGCGCCGACCTCGTCGTCGAGGGCCACGACTTCGCCCCGACCTTCTCGATCTGGACGACGATCGAGGAGTGCCTGAATCCGCCGCTGATCTGGGAGAAGGAGCGTGGCTTCTACACCACCGAGCCTTTCTCCGAGCCGGAGCTGTTCGAGTTTCCCGAGGGGATCGGCGAGACCGAGTGCGTCAACGTCGAGCACGAGGAAGTGGTTCTCGTGCCGCGGGAGATCGACTGCCGCCGGGTGACCTTCAAGTACGGACTGGGCGCCGAGTTCATCGACGTCCTCCGCACGCTGCACAAGCTCGGGCTCGACTCGACGGAGCCGGTGAAGGTGCGCGGCGTCGAGGTAGCCCCGCGGGATCTCGTCGCGGCCGCGCTCCCCGATCCGGCCACGCTCGGCGACCGGATGCAAGGCAAGACTTGCGCCGGCACGCTCGTCACCGGAAAGCGGAAGGACGGGAGCGACGGCGCGGTCTACCTCTACCACGTCGCCGACAACGAGCGGACGATGCGCGAGTACGGACACCAGGCGGTCGTCCTCCAGACGGCGATCAACCCCGTGATCGCCCTCGAGCTGCTCGCGGCCGGCACGTGGCAGGGGACGGGCGTCCTCGGTCCCGAGTCGTTCCCGGCCGACTCGTTTCTCGAGCTGCTCGCAGACTACGGCGAGCCGCACGGCGTCGTCGAGGGCGACCCGCGTCAGAGCTAGACGGAGGCCCGCAACCGAGGACCGGGCTGCGGGTGCTCTCAGGCGATGCACCGTTTTACGTGCGGGCGGCTCTTGCGGATTGGACCGACCAAAGGTTGACCTTTGCAGGGAAAAACGGGACAATCCGGGACTGCAGGGGTCGTCAAACCACCACACCTGAGGGGGTAGGGGATGGGTCTTTCCAAGCGACACCGGTTGGCCCTGTCGCTGCTGGCTGTGAGCATGGTCGTGCTGTTCGTGCTCACAGGTACCGTCGCGGCAAAGGGTAAGCCGGCCGTTCGGCCGGGCCACGAAGTTGCCGCCGACAAGAAGGCCTTCTATGACAGCCGGCAGGCGCCGGCGAGCCAACTCAAGCTCGACCAGCGTGCGGCTGCGCTCGACGCCAGCCCATCGGCGACAACCGCGCACCTCGAGAGATCACTCGGCGTCGAGGGCTTCGTGAGCCTCGATCCGCTGACGGGCACCGTCCGGAACGTCGGGCGCACCGACGGCTTCCTGACCGGACCGAGCAGCGCAGCGGCGTCGACGATCGCACTCGACTACGTGACGAAGAACGCGTCCGCGTTCGGCCTCTCCAGCCAGGGCCTCCAAGCCCTCTCGTTGAGAAACGACTACGTGTCGATCGACGGGACCCATCATCTGTCGTTCATCCAGAAGATCAACGGCATCCCAGTCTTCGACAACGGCCTGAAGGTGAACGTGACCGCGAACGGTCGGGTGATCAACGTCGTGGGCTCGCCGCTGGCGGGCACGTCGACACTGACCTCCTCGCCGGGGCTCACGGGCGACGAGGCGATCGCAAGCGCCCGAGCCGCCGTTGGCCTGGCTCCCGGCCTGTCCAGCTCCGACTCCGCGGCGTTGGTGTACTTCAGGACCCTCGCCGGTACGAGGATCGCCTACGAGGCGACGATCGGCAGCGGCACGCAGACCTATCAGAGCGTCGTCGACGGGGTGTCCGGCAAGGTGCTCTACCGCCGCAGCCTCGTCAACTACGCGAACGGACTCGTGCTCGACTACTACCCGAACGCGCCGGCCGGGGGAACCGTCCACACGGTGAACCTGAACCAGAACGGGTGGCTTCCGCTGAAGGCGCACACGCTCACGGGGCCCAACGTCCACGAATACTCCGACGTCAACGACAACAACGCTCCGGACTCCGGCGAGCAGACGTTGCCCGGCTCCTATCCGATCCTCACCGTCTCGCCGACCGCGTGCGTGCCGGGCTTTCCGTGCACGTGGGATCCGGAGGTCCCGAACTCGTGGAAGCCGAACATGAATCAGAGCGCAGTTCAGCTCTTCTACTTCGTCAACAACTGGCATGACCATCTCGCCGCGCCTCCGATCGGCTTCACAACAGCGGCCGGCAACTTCCAGGGCGATGACCCGGTGCTCGCCGAGAACCTCGACGGTGCGGCCACGGGCATCAAGTCCGACAACCGGCTGCCCGACGGAGCGCACATCGACAACGCCAACTTCGGTACTCCACCAGACGGCCAGTCGGGGCGGATGCAGATGTTCCTCTGGCACCAGCCGCACACGGCGTTCCCGAACGAGGACCCGTTCATCGCCGCGATGGGGTCGGATGAGGCGGACATCGTCTACCACGAGAACACGCACGGGCTCTCGAACCGGCTCGTCGTCGACGCGAACGGCAACTCGACCCTGGGCAACGGCCAGTCCGGAGCGATGGGCGAGGCGTGGAGCGACTGGTACGCGATGGATTACCTCGTCGACCAGGGCCTGCAGCAGGACACCTCCGCCGACGGCCAGGTGCGGATCGGCAACTACGTCGGCTGGGGCAACGACCTCATCCGCACGCAGCCGATGGACTGCTCGGTCGGCTCGACTTCCCCGGCTTGCCCGGGCGGAGCCACAGGCCACACGGGCGGGTACACGTACGGTGACCTCGGGCACATCATCGGCCAGGTCGAGGTGCACGCCGATGGCGAGATCTGGGGCGAGACCCTCTGGGATCTCCGGAACGCTCTCGGCTCGCAGACCTCTGAGGACCTGATCACCCGGGCCATGGAGCTGTCGCCGAGCAACCCGTCGATGCTCGACGAGCGGAACTCGATCCTCCAGGCCGACGAGGTCGACTTCGGCGGCTCGCACCACGACACCATCTGGTCGGTCTTCGCGCACCGCGGGATGGGCTACTTCGCGGGCTCCTTGGGCGGCGACGACAGTCACCCGGTGCAGGACTTCTCGCTTCCGCCGGCTCCTGGCTCGCCGACCGGCAGTCTCACCGGCACGATCACCGACCAAGACACCGCTCAGCCGATCCCGGGCGCCGTCGTCGCGTTCGGCGGCCACGATTCGGGATTCCCCGGCGACCTCGTCGGTACGAGCGACTCGAGCGGGAACTACGCCGTGAACAACATCTTCTTCGGCGACTATCCGGACGTGTCCGCTTCGGCTCCCGGCTACGACCCCGTGGTCGAGCCGGGCAAGGTCACGATCAACCAGCCGAGCACCACGCTGGACTTCCAGCTCAGGCGCGACTGGGCCGCACTCAGCGGAGGCGGGTCGATCACGGACTTCTCCGGGCCGGACTTCAGCGCCTTCGGCTGCGGTCCGAGCGGCGCGATCGACCAGTCCCAGGGCAACGGCTGGGGAAGTGTCACGAACAGCGCCGGCGTGGACGACGGCACGACCTCGCCGGAGCACATCGTGGTCAAGCTTCCAATCGCGGTCGACATCAGCGACATTCAGGTGAACCCGTCCAACACGTGCGGGGATCCAGGCAGCTCGTCGGTGCGTGGGTTCACCGTCGAGACGTCCACCGACGGCACGACGTTCTCACAGGTTGCGACGGGTGTGTTCTACGCCGCCAACCGCGGCCACCTGAACACGGTCTCTCCCAGTGGGTCGCTGTCGGGGATCAACTACGTGAGGTTCACGTTCCTCAACCCGCAGGTCCCGCTCGCCGGCTTCGGTGCGTGCACCGATGCCACGAGCTGCGGCAGCGACCCGACCGACAGCTCGGGCGTCGCCGCGCACTGCGGTCCCGGCAAGGACAACGGCTTCGGTGGCTGCACGTTCACCGATATGTCGGAGATCGAGGTCTTCGGCCACCCGTCGCCCTGACGCCTTCATAATCCGGATGAACAACGAAGGGCCGCCTCCCGGCGGCCCTTCGGTTTCGCGGTAGACGTCGCGTAGGGTGTCGGCCGAGATGATCCAGGGAAGCGCTTGGTCATGGCACGGCTGATCTACAAGCCGTTCGGTCTGATCGTCGGCGTCCTCGGCGGCCTGGTCGCGCGCAAGATCTTCAAGCGCGTCTGGGGCGCCGTCGGCCACGAGGACGAGGCGCCGAAGGCTACGGACGCAAGCACGGGCTGGCGCGAGGTCGTCCTTGCAGCTGCGGCCGAAGGGGCGGTCTTCGGCGGCGTCAAAGCTTTGATCGATCGTGCCGGTGCGACCGGCTTCGCCTGGCTCACCGGCGCGTGGCCCGGACGCCGCGAAGAGCCGTAGGCGGCTAGGCCTGGCCGTTCCCGAGCAGGCCGACCGTCACGACGAAGCCGAGGATCAGCGCGACCAGCCAGAGGAAGGCGACTCCGTCCTGCGACCACTCGAACGCCGGCGCGTCCGGATGAGGCGCCATGAAACCGCGGCGGGGCGGGGCCGGTATCGCCATCAGCCCTGGTCTCGGCACTTGCGGGATCGGCGGTGCCATCAATCCCGGCTTGAAACGTGGATTCGAACTCATGAGGAGCGCCCCAACCGCCACGACCAAGTGTGCGGATCGGTAGCGCGAGTCTAGTCCTCCGCGATCAGGGCGGCAATGATGGCGCTCGTGCAGATTCGCGTCGCGCGTCCCACCCGCGACCTCGAGCGCGCGTGCGCCTTCTATCGCGACGCCGTCGGCCTCCCCGTCCTTTCCTCGTTCGCCGACCACGAGGGCTACAGCGGGGTCATCCTCGGTGTCCCGGACGCAACGCACCAGCTCGAGCTCGTCCGCCACGCCGCGGTCGAGCCGTCGCCGACGACCGAGGATCAGCTCGTCCTCTATCTCGGATCGACCGCTGCGGTGGCCGTTCGCGCAGCCGCGATCGAAGCCGCAGGACACGAGCCGCAGCTCCCGCCGAATCCGTACTGGGCACGCGAAGGAGGGATCGCGTTCGTCGATCCCGACGGCTACTGGCTCATCCTCTCGCCGGATCGCTGGCAATAGCTTCGGCCCGTACGATTGGGCCATGGTGGAACGCAAGGTCGCAACCGTCCTCTTCGCCGATCTCGTCGACTCGACGGGCCTCGTCGCGAGCGCGGATCCCGAAGTCGTCCGCCAGCGCGTCAACCGCTACTTCGAGGTCGTCGCGGGACGCATCGAGGCGTACGGAGGCACGGTCGAGAAGTTCGCGGGCGATGCGGTGATGGCGGCCTTCGGCGTGCCGATCGCACACGAGGACGACGCCGAGCGTGCCGTTCGCGCGGCACTCGAGATCGTGCCGAAAGTCGAGGAGCTGCAGCTCTCCGTCCGCATCGGCGTCGAGTCGGGCGAGATCGTCATCGACGAGAGCGATTCGACCTTCGCGACGGGAGAGGCGGTCAATCTTGCGGCGCGTCTCCAGCAGGCGGCGCAGCCGGGCGAGATCCTCCTCGGCTCCGCTGCGCGCAGGCTGGCGGCGAGCGCGGTCGAGGTCGACGACGCCGGAGCGCTCGAGATCAAAGGTCGCGCCGAGCCGCTGTGGACATGGCGGGCGATCCGGGCCCACGACGCGAGCCGCCTCGACGCCGCGCCGTTCGTCGGCCGCGAGCCGGAACTGGCGCTGCTCGAGAACTCGCTCGCCCGCGCCGTCCGCGATCGACGCGCCCAGCTCCTGACGGTCTTCGGCGAGCCCGGTCTCGGCAAGACCCGCCTCCTCACCGAGTTCACGGAGGGGCTCGAACGCGTGACAACGCTGTGGGGGCGCACGCTCCCGTATGGCGAGGGCGTCACGTACTGGCCGCTGGCGTCGATGATCAAGGCAAGCGCCGGGATCCGCGACGACGACCCGGCGAGCGAGGCGTTCGAGAAGCTGCGAGCCTCGTGCGAGAGCGAGGCGGTTGCCGATCTCCTCGGCGCTGCGCTGGGTGTGCTCGGCGCGGCCGAGGGAGAAGAGCACCAGCCGGGGCAGCTGAGCTGGGCCGCGTTGCGCTGGGCCGAACAGCTCGCCGACGCGCAGCCGCTCGTCCTCGTGTTCGAGGACGTGCACTGGGCCGAGGAGCCGCTGCTCGACGTGATCGAGCATCTCGCCCGCTCGCTGCGCGAGGTCCCCGTGGTGATCGTGGCGCTCGCGCGCCCGGAACTGCTCGACGCCCGGCCGGCGTGGGGCGGGGGGATTCGCACGGCGAGCGCGGTCGATCTCGCGCCGCTCGGCGGAACCGAGAGCGAGGAGCTCGCCGACGCTCTGCTCAGCCGCGGCAACGTGTCGGCGGCCGAGCGCGGGCCGCTGCTCGCACGGGCCGAGGGAAATCCACTCTTCCTCGAGGAGATCGTGCAGACGCTCCGCGAGGGCTGCGGCCTCGACGGGATCCCGGAGACCTTGCAGGCGCTGATCGCGGCGCGGATCGACCGGCTGGCGGCCGACGAAAAGCGCCTTCTGCAGAGCGCGGCGCTCGTCGGTCGAGTCTTCTGGCAGGGCGCGCTCGAGTCGCTCGCACCCGATCTCGAGGTCGCAGAGCTTCTCGATGCGATCTGCGGGCGGGACTTCCTCCTCCGCGAGGAGCGCTCGACGATCTCGGGCGATGTCGCCTTCCGCTTCAAGCACGGGCTGATCCGCGACGTCGCCTACAGCGGCATGAGCAAGGCGCGGCGCGCGCAGGAGCATCAGGCGTTCGCCGTCTGGGTCGGCGCGCGGGCGCGCGACGAGCTGGCCGAGATCCGGGCTCACCACCTCGAGCAGGCGACCGATCTGCTGACCGAGCTCGACGGTGCCGTTCCGGAGGATCTCGCTCGGTCCGCTGCGCAGGCGCTCGAAGAAGCCGGCCGGCGCGCGCTGCGCCGCGGAGCCCTGGGCGTCGCGCGCCGCACCTTGCTGCGGGCGGTCGAGCTCGAGCCGAGCCCGGAGCGGCGCTACCTCGCCGCCCACGCCGCGTGGCGTCTCGCCGACGTTCCGAGCGTCGGCGACGAAGCAGAGGAGGCGCTCGCCGAAGCACGCGCCGCAGGGCTGCGCGACGTCGAAGGGCGAGCACTCGTTCTGCTCGCCGACCTCGCTCTGCACTCGGAGGCAGACGTCGAGCGTGCACACGACCTCGCCGACCAGGCGCTCGCGATCCTCCCCGACGACGAGCCGGCCGGTCTGTACGACGCGCACGCGCTGATCACGCTGATCTTCTGGTGGCTCGGCAACGGCGAGGGCGCCACACGCCATGCGGAGGCGATGCTCGATCTGGCACACAGGGCTGGGCGGCCCGAGCTGGAGAGCCTCGCCCGAACGCAGCTGTCCGCGATCTTGGGAGTGCGCGGCGACACCGCCGGTGCGGTCGCGCTGCTGGAGGAGGCGGAGTCGCTGGCCGAGTCGAGCGGAAGCCGTGAGGCGATGGGCTACGCGCTCGCCGTCCACGGTCGCCGTTTCGAGGAGAGCGAGTCCGAGGAGGCCGAACACTACCTGCGGCAGGCGCTCGAGATCTTCGACGAGATCGGAGCGGCCGGGCGGCACGGCTGGACGTTGTCCAATCTCGCCTCGGTCTACCACCAGCGGGGCGAGCTTGCTTTGGCGGAGAAGACGTTCCGGGAGGCGGTGCGTCGGCTGCGGAGGACGCACGAGCAAGGATTCCTCGTCGAGGCCGAGCGCGGTCTGGCCGAGGTCCTCGTCGAGCTCGACAAGGTCGACGAGGCGGATCGGCTGGTCAGCGACGCCGAGCGCCGGGTGGGTCGCGACGATGTGTGGACGCGGGCTTCGCTGCTCCACGCGCGCGGCCTCGTCCTCGCCGCGCAGGGCCGAACCGAGGAAGCGGGTTCAGCGTTCCGTGAAGCGCTCGAGATCATCGAGCCGACGATGTACGCGATCCTGACCCGTGAGATCCGCCGCTCGCTCGACGAGCTCAGCGCAGTCGACGACGTTGCGTCCCGCTGAATTCTTCGTCGCTACGCGGTCGAAGTGACATGAACACAACTACCTGCCACATGTCGATCTCGCTCGACGGATACGTCGCCGGGCCGGATCAGAGTCTCGAGCAGCCGCTCGGCCGCCGCGGCCGCGAGCTTCACAGCTGGCATATCGACGAGCCGCTCAACGAGGCCGACGCTCGCGCTCGCGACCTGCTCCTGCGGCCACGTGGCGCCTACGTGATGGGGCGCAATATGTTCGGGCCGGTTCGCGGGCCCTGGAAAGAGGAATGGCGCGGCTGGTGGGGCGAGGAGCCGCCGTACCACGCTCCGGTGTTCGTCCTCACGCATCACGAGCACGACCCCATCGAAATGGCGGGCGGGACGACGTTCCATTTCGTCGCCGACGGCTTCGACGCGGCGTTCGCACAGGCGTCGGAGGCTGCGGGCGACCGCGGGGTGGACATCGCCGGCGGCGCGTCAACGGTGCGGCAGGCGCTCGCGGCGGGAGTGGTCGACGAGCTCGTCCTCGATTTCGTCCCGGTCCTGCTCGGCGGTGGAGAGCGCCTCTTCGACGGCGTTCCGGATCCAGGCTTCGAGGTCGCGGAGGTCATTCACTCTCCGCTCGCGACTCACGTCCGTTACGTCCGACGCTGAGCCATCTCTCACCCGCAAGCCGGTTCTCGATCAGAATTGGCGCCGATGGATGAGTTCGTACTCGGCACGGCGGTCGTGCGGGAGTTCGTCGAGGACGTCCAGGTGACAATTGCCGCCGCCTCTTCGCCGGAGCACGCCTGCGAAGGGCTCCGGCCACGGTTCGCAGAGCTGCTCGCCGACCCGGATTGGCTCCCGGCCGAGTACCAGTCAGCCGCTCCGGAGAGTGGGATGGGTGGTGGGATCGGTCAGTGGCTCCTCTACCGCGCCGAGGATCAGTCGCTCTCGCTCTTCTCCCTCGTCGTCCCACCGGGCTCCGGGACCCCGATTCACGACCACCTCGCCTGGGGGCTGGTCGGCCTTTACCGCGGACAGCAGGACGAGGAGATCTACGCGCGGCGAGAGGGCAGGCTCGAGCTCGTCGAGCGACGCGCTCTCGTGCCCGGTGACTTCTACGTTCTGATCCCGCCACGCGACGACATTCACCGGGTGCGCACGACTTCTGCCGAGACTTCCGTCTCGATCCACCTGCTGACGAACGACACCGGGTGCGTCTGGCGCCATGCCTTCGACCCTGCTTCGGGCGAGGCGACCCCGTTCCGCTCCGGCTACGTCAACGTGCCTTGTGAGGACGACTAGAACTAGGCAGGTGCGTAGGTCGCGATGATCGTGCCGGTGCCCGTGACCTCGTGAGCGACGAGCCGTAGCGGCCGAAGCGCTCCGTCGTCGGGGAAGAGCCGCTTGCCGCCGCCGACCAGGACCGGATCGATCATGAGACGGAGCTCGTCGACGAGGCCGTGCTGGAGCAGCGAATGCACGAGCACGGTGCTGCCGATCACGAGCAGGTCGCCACCGTCCTGCTCCTTGAGTGCGGCAATCGCCTCGGGGAGAGGCTCCGGCAGCACGCTCGAGTTCTGCCACTCGAGATCGCCGCGTGTCCTCCAGAGTGGTCACCTCAGGTGTGGCATCTGGTGGCGGAACCAATCGTCGATGTCGGAGTGGTCCGCCGATGGCTCTGGCGGCTTGCGCCGCGCATGTCCCTTGATTTCTTTCGCCATCGCGTGACCTCCTAGCCACCTTCCTCGGGCGCCTCAGCCGAGTTCTTGAGCGAGTCCGATGAGAAGGCCTTCAGGCCCGCGGATGTAGCAGAGCCGAACCGAGTCTTCGTACTGGACCACTTCGCTGCTGACGAGCTCCGCGCCGTGCTCGCGGAGCCGGGCGAGCGTCTCGTCGATGTCGTCCACGGCGAACATGACGCGCAGGTAGCCGAGAGCGTTCACCGGGGCGTTCCGGTGATCGGAGACGACAGGCGGCGCGAGAAAGCGCGAGAGCTCGAGCCGGCTGTGGCCGTCGGGCGTGCGCATCATGGCGATCTCGACGCGCTGGTCGCCGAGGCCAGTGACGCGTCCTGCCCACTCTCCTTCTACGACAGCCTGGCCCTCCAGCTCGAGGCCGAGCTCGCGGAAGAACGCGATCGTCGCTGGTAGATCGTCGACGACGATGCCTACGTTGTCCATCCTTTGAACCGTCATTCGGTCAGGTTTCTCCTTGGTCATGCGGTCCTCGGCCGGCCAGCGAGAGGGCATCGGTATTCGCATTGCCCCGCGTCACGGTTGGTAGTTCCACGGTGGCGCGGAGGCCGCCTTCGCGCCGCAGCGCGAGGGTGAGGGTTCCGTCGTGTGCCTGAGTGATGCTCTTGACGATTGCGAGGCCAAGGCCGACGCCTGGGTGGTCGGTGCGTATGCGCTCCGTGCCGCGCTGAAATGGCTCGGCTAACTTCGCAACGAGCTCTGGCGCGAGGCTCTCGCCGGTGTTTTCGACGGTGAGCAGTGCGCTCTCGGAGTGAGCGCCGATCGTGACCCACACGGTGCCGTGCTCGGGCAGGTTGTGGACGATCGCGTTGTGCACGAGGTTCGTCGTCAGCTGCAGCAGGAGCGCGTGCGAGCCGATCGTGTGCGCCGCGTCGCCGCACGTCTCGACCCTGACGCCGCGTTTCTCGGCGAGGGGGAGGAGCGCTTCAGTCGCTTCTTCCGCCACGAGCGACAGGTCGACCTGCTCGCGACTGAATGATCTTTGGTCGGCGCGGCTGAGGAGGAGAAGCGCTTCGGTGAGGTCGATGGCTCGCGCGTTGACGGCGCGAAGGCGATGGACGAGCTCCGCGGCGTTGCGGTTCGGATCGTTATGGGCGACGTCGAGAAGTGTCTGCGTGATCGCCAGCGGGGTGCGCAGCTCGTGGGAGGCGTTGGCGGCGAATCGCTGCTGTTCGGAGACGTGCGCTTCGAGGCTTTCGAGCATCGTGTCGAAGGCGTCGGCGAGCTCGCGGAACTCGTCGTTGGCGCCGGCCAGCTCGATCCGGTGGGACAGCGATCCGTCCGCGGCTAAGCGTGTGGCGTCGGTGATGTGGACCAGGGGGGAGAGCATGCGGCCTGCGAGGAACCATCCTCCCAGCAGGCCGAACAGCAGCAGGAACGCCATTACGATCGCCGCGATCGGGGCGAAGTAGTGAAGGAGGGCGGCGTGGCTTTGCACCATGAAGATCACGCCAGGGTGCACGCCGCGCGAGAGAGAGAAGTAGCCCACGGTGAGCAGCACCGCGCCGGCGAGCATGAGGAAGCCGGCGTAGCTGAGCGTGAGCTTCAGACGAACGCTCAGACCAGGGCGTCTATCCACGCTCTTCCCCTACGTGCTCGGTGCCTGGATGCGTGTCGATGCGGTAGCCGACGCCGGCCACGGTGGCGATGATCTGCGGCTCGCCGAGCCGTTTGCGTAGCGCCGAGACTGTGATGCGCACGGCGTTGGTGAAAGGGTCTGCGTTCTCGTCCCATGCTCGTGCCAGGAGACCTTCGGCACTGACGACACCGCCTTCAGCGGCGACCAGGACTTCGAGGACTGCGAACTGCTTCCGGGTCAGCGCGACGTAGCGGCCGTCGCGGTAGACCTCGCGGCGGAACGGATCCAGCCGCAGGCCTGCGATCTCTAGCACGGGAGGCCTGTTGTGGGCCCGTCTGCGGTCGAGCGCTCTGAGGCGGAGCACGAGTTCTCGGAGCTCGAACGGCTTGGTGAGGTAGTCGTCGGCGCCGAGCTCGAACCCGGTGGCTTTGTCGTCGAGGCGGTCGGCGGCGGTCAGCATGAGGATCGGCATCTCGCTGCCGGAGGCGACGATGCGTTCGGCGATCTCGTCACCGGTAGGTCCGGGAATGTCGCGGTCGAGGATGGCGATGTCGTACGCGTTGAACCTGAGCAGCCTCAGTGCGGTGTCGCCGTCGCCCGCGATGTCGGCGGCGATCGCCTCCAGACGTAGGCCGTCGCGGATCGCTTCCGCCATATAGGGCTCGTCCTCGACGACCAAGACCCGCACGCTCCAGATGCTAGAGCGGGCGCGTATCGCCGGTATATCGAAAAGCCGATACGCGCCGGCAACACGGCGTGGGAAAGCCTGGCGGCGTGACACACAGCAGACAGGCCCGCACTACGACTACGACCCAGGGGAGCCGGATTCGCGGGATCCGTCTTGCCCAGCTTTTTATCGTCATCGTGGGGATTGCCGCGGTCGGCCACCAGTTGCTGGCCTCCTCGTCTCCGACGTCGTCCTCTTCGACGGGCGCCGCACGCAGCGACCCTCTCCGCAGCAAGCACCGTGCGACATTCGGCGAAGCTATCCCCAGCACGGTGTGGCCGGCATACGGCCAGGCCGCCATCCAAGTGGGCCGCTCGCCGGTCCGCGCCGGCCCCAACCAGCACGCCGCTCCGATCGCCAGCGTCGCGAAGGTGATGACGGCCTACCTCGTCCTCCGCAACCACCCGCTCCCGCCGGGCCAGAGCGGTCCGACGATCACGCTCACCTATGCCGACGTCGCAGACACCGACCGCCGGCGCCGGCAGGGCGAGTCTGTCGTGCCGGTCGCAGCCGGAGAGCAGTTGACCGAGCTGCAGGCGCTCCAGGCGCTGCTGCTGCCGTCAGCGAACAACATCGCGGCGATTCTGGCGCGATGGGACGCCGGCTCGCAGGACCGGTTCGTCGCCCGGATGAACACCGCGGCGCGGTCGCTGGGCATGACCCGCACCCGCTACACAGACCCGAGCGGATACGAGGACGCGACCGTGTCAACCGCCGCCGACCAGGTGCGCATCGTCGATCGCGCCATGCGCTTGCCGGTGTTCGCGAGCATCGTCGCTACACCGAGCGCCACGCTGCCGGTCGCCGGCACCGTGCGCAACACCGACACGTTGCTCGGCCACAACGGGTTCGTCGGCGTCAAGACCGGCTCCGACGATGCGGCCATGGGCTGCTTCGCGTTCCGGGCGGTCCGGTGGATCCACCGGAAGCGGACGACGATCACTGGGGTCGTCTTGGGTCAGCCCGGCAACGACCTCGTCGACGCAGGCCTCGCGGCTGCCGCCGCCATCGTCGACCGCATCACCGGGCATCGGACTACGCCAGATCTGGGGCGTCGGAGCTTGCCACTACTGCCTGCGCCGCCGCTGCGTGCGCCCCGAGGCCATTGATCGCGGCTTGGCCCTACGCGTCCGTCCGCCGCGTCGGGCCCGTGCTTGCGATGAATTGCTCTCGACATGATCGGCAGCCGCACTTTCGACGGCCGCATCCAGCTGCTCGAGTACGTTCCGACGATTCTGGCCTGGCCTCCAGGTGCAGGCCAGGGCCTCTAGGGGAGCAGGCCGAGCTCGTCGAGCGACTCCCGGAGCGGCCAGCAAGCTCCGCCTCCCAATGAGTTGACGGCTCTTCTTTTCGTGGAGCAGGTCTGCGACAGCGGACACATCGCTCATCCAGCCGGTCAATGCACTCCGCCGGGAGCCGCACAACGCCACATTTGCGGGATTCGCGGAAACGCGTCCGGAACGGTTCGATCCCTCCTTACTAGCGACTCAATGGCCAGTCTGGTCGCTCGGCGTCGGAATGCCTATCCGTCCGTCGCCCCACTGAACGGTCGCTGTGACCCCACTCACCTGTTGAAAGGCGCTCACGCCTGATAGCGCTGAGCCCTACCTGGCGGTCATCGGTCTGTATTGAGGTCACGACGGCCCGCGAATGGGGCGACCGCCGGATAGCAGGTCAACTCAGGCGTCGGAACCCGGCGGGTAAGCGAACCGGAGGTGGATCCACGTGAACGGTCCTGTGATCTGCGGCATCGAGGATGCGACTGGCGCGGGCGTCGCGGATATGGCGCGCGAGCTGGCCGAACGCTACGAGGCGCCACTGCTCTATGTGCACGTGCTCGACGGCGCCGGCGAGGTTGAGCAAGCGGCGCGAATGCTGCGCAATGCCGCCCCCGGCTCCGGCGAGCTGGCGGTCGAGAAGGGGCATCATCCGGCCGATCGGCTGGTCGAGATGGCGAGGCAGTGCGGCGCTTCATTCCTGGTTGTGGGCAACCACGGACCGCGCTCGTCCTCCCTCGGAAGCATCTCAGCGGATGTGTCTCGCCGTGCGCCATGCCCCGTGATCATCGTTCCCCCTGCGGCGGAATCTCCAGGCTCCGAGGCGAGCAGCGACGAGCCCGAGGTTGAAGGGGGAATCCTTCGGTTCCGCGTCGGATCCGCAATGCGACAGCCGGCGTGAGGCCGAGATGCCGATTGGGATAGTTCGATGACGCGGCTTCGACGCGCGTTCGCGTGGCTGCTGGTGACAGTGCTGGTCGGCATGCTCGTCGTCACCCTCGTCCTCGCTCCTGTCGCTTCCTGACGGGCTGTCCCGCCGGGATCGCGGATCGGCTCGGGAAGGCGGATCGTGAAGATGGTGTCTCGACCCGATCGCGATGACGGTGTGTCGGGGCGAGGCTGGGCGCGTGATCGATTCGCAACTTGGAAGGAGCATCGAGATGAATGAGTCCCTCATCACGAAGGATGGATTCGCGCGTTTGAACGATGAGCTCGAGCAGCTCAAGAGCGATGGCCGGCGTCTTGTCGCCGAGCGGCTGCGGCAAGCGGCGTCGAACGAGGCGAATCTCGCCGAAAACACCGAGTACCTTCATGCGCGCGAGGAGCAGGCCCAGCTCGAGCGGCGTATCTCGGTGCTCGAGCACCGTCTGCGTTCGTCGCGGGTCGTTGAGCCTTGCCTGGGAAACGGACGCGTCGACCTCGGAGAGCGCGTGCGTGTTCGCGATCTCTCCTCGGGGCGCCCGCTCGAGGTTGAGCTCGTCGGCCCGCTCGAAGCTGATCTGGCCGCAGGACGTGTCTCGGTCGCCTCGCCACTCGGACAGGCGCTCGTCGGCCTGCGCGACGGCGAGGTCGCAGACGTCGATGCTCCACGGGGCAGGCTTCGGTACGAGGTGCTGGCGGTTGAGCTACCTGCTCGTGCTGCTTGACCTTTCTATCCGTCGATCTCGACGACTTCGAGCCTGATCATTCGGTCGCCAGACTCGAGCGAAAGGACGTCGCCAACGTGACGACCAAAGAGTGCTGAGCCGAGCGGGGTGTCAATCGAGACCTCGCCCTCGGCCACGTGGGCGGCGTCCTCGTCTACGAGCCGGTAGTCGAGCACGGCAGTCGTCTCGAGGTCGAGAACGGTCACTCGTTCACCGACCTCGGCTTCGCCATCCCGCGCCGACTGAATCAGCTCCCTTGTGCGAAGCATCGCGGTCGTGCCTCCTCTCTTCGGGCTTTTGCCTCAACAGTGGCGGCAGCGGGCATGAGTGGCTATCCGGCCGTGACCCCATCCGCGCCCGAACGCAGCGTGTGCGCCTACGGCTGAATCAGACCGCGCCGGATTGCGTAGCGCGTGAGCTCGACCCGGTCATTCATGCCCAGCTTGTCCAGGATGTTCTGCCGATGCCGCTCGACCGTCTTGATGCTGATCACCAGCTCCTGGGCGATCTCTTTCGACGTATAGGCCTCGGCAATCAGCTTCAACACCTGCAGCTCACGGGGAGTGAGGATGTCGAACTGCTCCTCTTCCGGCCGGCCGCGGTCGACGTAGTCTTTGACGAGCGTGGAGATCGCCGAGGGATAGAGGAACGACTGGCCGCGCATCGTCCGCCGTACGGCCTCGACGATGTCCTGGTCCGCGTCTGACTTGAGCACGTAGCCGGAGGCTCCGGCTTTGAGGGACTCGAAGAGAAACTGCTCACTGTCGTACATCGACAGCATCAGCAGCCGCAACTCTGGCTTTCGCTTGTGCAGCTCCGCTGCAGCCTGGATGCCTGTTGTCTTCGGCATCGAGACGTCGAGGATCGCAAGGTGGATGTCATCGGCCAGCGCCGTCTTTACCGCTTCCGCGCCATCCTCGGCTTCTGCGGCAACCTCCATATCGGGTTGGGCATCAATGATCTTCTTCAGCCCGGAGCGGACGATCGGGTGATCGTCGGCTACGAGGATGCGGGTGACGAGTGGAATCGGCATCAGCGTTCTTCTGCCGGCACTTCGAGCCTCACCTCGACGCCTCCCGCGCCGGACCGCTTGATGGCGAGGGCGCCGCCGACGAGCAGCGCACGCTCTCGCATCCCACGCAAGCCGCCGTGGCCGTTCCGCGAAAACTCATCGGGAGTCGGGATTCCCCGTCCGTCGTCGATTACGCAGAGGACGACGCTGTCGTGTCCGGGCTGGAGCATGATCTCGACTCGTCTCGCGTCGGCGTGCCGGGCGACGTTCGTCAGGCTCTCCTGCGCTACCCGGTAGACAGCCAGCTCGGCATCGTCTGACAGCGGAGGCAGGTCGGTGGCGAAGCGCCGCTCGACCTGGACACCGCTCGACTCGGCGAACTTGCGCGCCAACTCGGTCAGCGCGCTGACGAGGCCGAGCTGCTCGAGCGTCTCGGGGCGCAGCTCGCGAGCGATCCGCCGCACCTCCTCGAGCGCCTGCCGCACCGCCTGTTTCGTGTCGTCGTCGTCGAGCCGGAGCAGCACGCCGGTGAGGACCTGGCCGACTTCGTCGTGCAGGCCGCTGGCGATGCGGCGCCGTTCGGCCTCCTGAGCGCGCAGTGCTCGCTGACCGCTCTCTCGACGCTCGGTTTCGAGCCGCTCGAGCATCTCGTTGAACGTGCGAGTCAGCTCGGAGACCTCGACGCCGCCCTGCACACGGATTCGTTGGCCAGGCTGGAGGAGATCGAGCTTGCGCATCCGATCGACCAGGCGGCCAATCGGCCGGAGGGTGTGACGAAGGAGCAGCAGATTGGCCGCGAGCATCACCACGAGCGCTATCCCGAGGTCTAAGCCTTCGACGACCGCGATCCGCGCGTGAATCGTGACCGGCGTCAGCGCGAGCAGCAGCGTCGCGATGACGAGCAGCACGGCGTTGATCGCGAAGACCCGCCAGAGCAGCGGTAGGCGTGAGAAGCGCATCGGTGGCCCGGATAGTTACCGAGCCTACTAACGGATAGTCGCGTCGGCCGCCACGGCAAGCCGGTGAGTAGCCCGGCTTCGGGTGGTTGGCGGAGCCACGACCACGGGGATGGATGTCGCCGCTTCGAGGTCCCTTGCGAGCGTGGAGCGGAGCTTGCGGTTCCCGAATCCAGCCGGCCGTGAGCCGATGACGATCAGGTCAGCGCCCTCTTCGGCCGCGACCCGCACCAGGGCCTCGGTGCGGTTTCCGACCATCACCCGCTTCTCGACATCATTGCCGGCCGCCTGTGCAATCTCCGTGAGGGTCCGCTCGGCTCCGGCCTGTCGCTGCCGGGCCGTCAGGCTCTCATGCGTGCCTGGCGGCACATCGACCACGTGCACGAGCACAAGCCGAAGCCCGAGACGTGCGACGAGCGCACGTGCAAGCTCCGCAGCGCTCCGTCCGTCTGGCGTCTCCGTGACGCCGCAGACAATCGTTCCTCCCGTCACTTCTTCCTCCTCTGGCTTGTAGGCATTCACGATCTCCAGCCTGACCGGCGCGCGTCCCGTGCGCGATGGGGCGCGTACCCCATTTGCGGCTGTCCGGGCCTTCAATCTGCGACCACGGTTGCGGTGATGGGAATGGTGTGCTGGGTGGGGCGCCGCCGGGCACTGGATCAGGCCGCGAGCCCATGGTTCGAGGCGCGCGCAAGCGGAACAATGTGCCTCAGCGGAACGGACTCACGGCTGTCTCACACCTCAGGGAAACCGGGCAGCGAGCATCCGCTCCGCCAAAGGAAAGGGCCGGGGCGCACAAAACCAGTGCGTCCCGGCCGGCAGCGAACCAATTGAGAAAGGAGCCAAAGGTGCGAAGGTCTGCGCGGTTCAGGAATCCCTTCAAGCTCCTGTTCGCAACTACGAGGCGCGAGCAATACGTCGAACGGTACGCGCTCCGCGAGCACCGGAAGGGGCGGTCCCTCGCCGAGATCCTCGAGGATCCCTACGTGCAAGCTTGGTCGACTCCGTCCGAGCGAGCGAGGCTGCTCGAGCGTCCGCATATCGTCACCGCGTTCGGCGACCAAGCGATCGCCGCCCTGCGGGCGACAATGGCGGGCGCCGGCCGCAGTTGAGCTTCGTCCTCCTGCCGGCGTCGTTCGCCGTTCTGCTCACGGGCGCCTACTTCTTCACCAACGCCGTCGAGTGGGCAGGGCACCGGCTGCGACTCGGCGAGGGAGCGGTCGGCAGCCTGCTGGCGGCGGTCGGGACGGCACTGCCGGAATCGATCATCCCGGTGATCGCCCTGATCAGCGGCGGCAAAGCCGACGACGTCGCCGTCGGCGCGATCGTCGGCGCTCCCTTCATGCTCGCAACGATCGCGATGGCGCTCGTCGGCGTCTCCGCCTTCGCCTTCCGCGCGCGGCGCCCCGCGGGTGTCGCCCTACAGGCGCACGGACCGACGCTGGTGCGCGACCTCGGGTTCTTTCTCGTTCTCTTCACGATCGCGCTCGCACTCGGGCTCGGCGCGCCCCGACCGCTGCGCGTCGCCGTTGCGATCGGGCTCGTCGTCGCCTACGCCGTCTACGTGCGCCTGACACTGCGCGGCGGCGGTGGCGTGCAGGCGGGCACCTCGCTGAAGCCGCTCTACCTGGACGCGAGCCGCGACGACCCGCCGGCGAACACGGCGATCGCGCTGCAGCTGCTGGTCGCGCTCGGGGCCATCGTCGGCGGCTCGCACCTATTCGTGGACGAGCTGCTGCACGTCGCCGACCGGGTCGGCCTCTCCGCCCTTGTGCTCGCGCTTGTGCTCGCGCCCCTCGCGACCGAACTGCCGGAGAAGGCGAACAGCTTCCTCTGGACCCGCGAGGGCAAGGACACGCTCGCGCTCGGCAATATCACCGGGGCGATGGTCTTCCAGTCGACGCTGCCGGTCGCGCTCGGCCTCGCGGCCACCGACTGGGCGCTCAGCGGCCCGTCGTTCCTGGCTGCGGTCCTGGGAGTTGCCGGTGGAACACTCGCGTTGCTGCTGCTGCGCTTCCGTGGCCGCTTCGAGACGCCGGCGATTCTGGCCTGGGTGGGTCTCTACGGTGCGTTCGTCGCCTACGTCGCGGTGTCCGGCTGACGTTCGCTCAGTCTCGGCGCCGATGGAGGAGTCTCCGCCCCGCTTCGATGATCAGGCCGAGCAGCGTCGCGAGACCGAGCGCGAGCCCGACGCCGACGAGCGGCTCATCCTCGAACGCGGTGCCGCCGAAGAAGCCGATCAAACCGGCGTAGAGCGACCAGATCGCCGCGGCGGCGAGGTCGAGCGGGGCAAAGCGACGCCACGCCATTCCCACCGCGCCGGCGGCGACCATGGTCGCCGTCCGGCCGCCGGGCACGAAGCGGGAGACGACGATGATCGTGCCGCCGCGTTGGTCAAGCTGGCGCTCTGCCGTCGCGAGCCGCTGAGCGCGTTTCGGGGATCGCGACGCCCAGCGCAGGACCCGCCGGCTCGCGAGCCGGCCGATCACGTAGGCGCTGTTGTCACCGGCGAAGGCTCCGGCCGCCGCCGCCAGCAGCACGAGCGCCAGGTTGAGCCGCCCGGAGGCCGCGAGAGCCGCCGCGGTAACGACGAGCGTCTCCGAGGGAACGACCGGCGCCACCGCGTCCAGCGCCGCGAACGCAAGGACGACCGCGTACGTCCAGGATGACCCGGACGCCAGATCGACGAGCGATTCGAACACCCGGACAGCCTCAGATCGCGGCGCCCGGTGGCGCCGCCGTCATCGCCAGCGTCAAGCGGCACCGGCCCAGCCGAAAGCTCGACTCCACGTGGTCCCCGTCGCCCGCGCGGCAAGGAATTATTCGCGGCCGCTTGCGCTCGAACGCGCCTGATTGGCGACAGCAGAGCGCGGAATACCCTGCGGCGTGGCCACCCAGACCGTCCTGGCGCTCCTGCTGACGCTCGTCTCCGCTGTGGCAATCAACTGGGGCTATCTGATCGAGCACGGTGCGGCGTCCACGCTCCCGCCGCTCTCGGGGCGGCGGCCGCTGCACTCCGTGCGTCTGCTGCTCGGGTCGCGCCGCTGGCTGCACGGCTTCCTGCTCGAAACGAGCGGCTTCGTGCTCTACGTGGTCGCGCTCGCACTCGCGCCGCTCGCGCTTGTGCAGTCGGTCGCCGCCGGCGGGATCGGCGTCCTCGCGCTCCTCGTCGCCCGCGTCAGCCGCACGCCCTTGCAGTCGCGCGAGCGGATCGGGGTTGCAACTGCGATCGCCGGGCTCGTGCTGCTCGCGATCTCGCTTGCGGGCGGCACCGCGGAGGGGCACGCCGGAACCTGGTACGCGATCGGGCTCTGGCTGGCAGCTTCTGTGGGCGCGGCGGCCGCTGCAATGACGGTAGGAGCCCGACCGCTCCCCGGCGGCGCCGGCTTCGGCCTGGCCGCCGGGATCCTCTTCGCCGCGGGCGACGTAGCGACCAAGGAGGTCGTCTCGGGCGGCAACCACCTTGTCCTGGGCCCGGCGATCGTCGGCTTCTACGGGGCCGGGACGATCGTGCTCCAGTCCGGCTTTCAGCACGGTCGTGCGCTCACGACGGCGGGCATCGCCACCCTGGCGACGAATGCGATCCCGATTGTGGCGGCGATGACGCTGTTCCGGGAACCGTTGCCGGGCGGCGCGCTCGGCGTCATACGCGTGGCAGCTTTTGCCTCGGTTGTCATCGGTGCCGTCTGGCTCGCGCCGAAACGTCCGAGTGCCCCCAGCGGCGGACCCGGCAGACACGTCGCCCCTGCGAACGAGCGTGCTCCGGCTCGGCACGGACCGGCAGCGCCGCACCGGAAGTCGCCTTCACGCTGAGAAGGCTCGGCTTACGGCGGGCTCCAGGTGCCGCCGCTCCGCCTTGCGGGCGAGCATCCGCTCCGGATCGGCGACCGGGACCGCCGCGAGCAGCGCGCGTGTGTAGTCGGTCTGCGGACGCGTGTAGACCTGCTCGGCCGGTCCCTGCTCGACGAGCCGGCCGTCGTGCATGACGGCGATCGTGTCGCTCATCGCCCGAACGACAGCGAGGTCGTGTGCGATGAAGAGGTAGGTGAGCCCGAGGTCGCGCTGCAGGTCCTTGAGCAGGTTGAGGATCTGCGCCTGGATCGAGACGTCGAGTGCGGAGACGGGCTCGTCGCAGACGATCAGCTTCGGATTGAGGGCGAGCGCGCGTGCGATGCCGATCCGCTGCCGCTGGCCGCCCGAGAACTCGTGCGGGTAGCGGTTGGTGTACGAGGGGTCGAAGCCGACGAGCTCGAGCAGGCGGGCGACGGAGGCGCGCCGCGACCGGCGCGTGCCGATCCCGTGGGCCTGCAGCGGTTCGGCGACGATCCGGCCGACGGTCATGCGCGGATTGAGCGACGCGTGGGGGTCCTGGAAGACGATCTGCATCTGCCTGCGCATCTGCCGCAGCGTCTCACCCCGTAGGCCTGTCAGCTCCCGGCCGTCGAACCGGACCGAGCCTGCCGTCGGGCGGAGGAGTTGCAGCACGGCGTAGGCGGTGGTCGACTTGCCGGAGCCGGACTCGCCCACGAGCCCGAGCGTCTGTCCCTCCTCGATCTCGAAGCCGACTCCGTCGACGGCTTTCACGTGTCCGACGGTGCGGTCGAAGAGGAGCCCGCGGCGGATCGGAAAGTGGACCATGAGGTCGCTGACCGTGAGAAGTGGCGGCGTCATGCGTGGGAGAGGTGTCGCTCGCTTGTCGGATGCGCGCTGCGCACCCAGTGGCCGGGGCGGAGCTCCCGCAGTGCGGGCGGCTCGAGGACGCAGCAGTCGCCGCGTTCCGCGAAGGGGCAGCGGGCCGCGAAGCGGCAGGCGACGGGCGGGTCGATGAGGTCAGGAGGTCGTCCTGGTATGGCCGTCAGCCGGCTCTGGCGTGCCTCGTGATCGTCGAGGTCCGGCAGCGCCGAAAGCAGCGCTTCCGTGTAGGGGTGTTCGGGACGGCTGAACAGGTCGGGTGCAGGAGCCTGCTCGACGATCTGGCCGGCGTACATCACCGCAACGTCGTCGGCGGACTCGGCGACCACGCCCATGTTGTGGGTGATGAGCAGCATGGCCATCTGGCGCTCGCGGCGCAGGTCGTCGAGCAGATCGAGCACCTGCGCCTGCACGGTGACGTCGAGGGCGGTGGTCGGCTCGTCGGCGATCACAAGACGCGGCTCGCAGGCGATCGCCATCGCGATGCCTACGCGCTGGCGCATGCCGCCCGAGAAGCGGTGCGGGTAGTCGTCGAGCCGCTCGTGCGCGCGCGGGATGCCGACCTCGGCGAGCAGCTCTCCGGCCCGCCGGCGCGCACGGCGCCGGTCGAGGCCGAGGTGGCGCTGCAGGACCTCGACTATCTGCGTGCCGATGGTCAGCGTCGGATTGAGGGCGGTCATCGGATCCTGAAAGACCATCCCGATCTCGCGTCCGCGCACGTCCTCCAGCTCACGCTCGGACAGCTTCGTCAGGTCGCGGCCGTCGAAGCTGATGCCACCGGAGACGATCCGGGCGGGCGGCGTGGGGAGGAGGCGCATGATCGAGAGGGCGGTGACGGACTTCCCGCAGCCGGACTCGCCGACGAGGCCCAGGGTGCTGCCGGCCTCGACGGCGAGGCTGACGCCGTCGACAGCGTGGACGACTCCCTCGCGCGTGAAGAAGTGCGCACGCAGGTCCGAGAGCTCGAGCAGCGCCATCGTCACGTCTCCTTCGTGCGCGGGTCGAGGGCGTCGCGGAGCCCGTCCGCGATGAAATTGGCGCAGAGAACGAGGGTCGCGATGGCGAGGCTCGGGATGATGATGATGTGCGGGTGGGCGCGGTATGCGTCGCGCCCGTCCTGGGCCATCGAGCCCCAAGAAGCGTCCGGCGGGTTGATCCCGAGTCCGAGGAAGGAGAGGAAGGCCTCGCCGAGGATGACGCCTGGCAGCTCGAGAAAGATGGTGATCACGAGTACGCCGAGCGTGTTCGGGAGCAGGTGCCGGCCGAGGATCGCGTACCAGCGAACGCCTACCGCCTTGGCGGCGCGGACGTAGTCGTTTTCCTTGAGGGTGATGATCTGGCCGCGGACGACTCGGGCGGTGATGAACCAGCTGGCGATCGAGAGCGCGACCACCATCGTCCAGAAGTCGACGGTGCCGACGATCGCGAGCGCGAGGATCGCGAACGGAAGGTAGGGGAGCCCGTAGAGGGCGTCGAGGAAGCGCATCAGGCCGTTGTCGAGCTTGCCGCCGACGAACCCCGAGAGGGCGCCGTAGACGACGCCGATCCCGAGGATCGCGAGCGTGGCGCCGAACCCGATCCCGATCGAGATCCGCCCGCCGAGTGCCGCGCGCGTAAAGAGGTCGCGGCCGAACTGGTCGGTGCCGAACGGGTGACTCCAGCTCGGCCCCTGGTAGGCGTTCGCGAAGTCGACGTGGTTCGGGTCGTGCGTTGAGACGAGCGGCGCGACGATGCACCAGGCGACGATCAGCAGGAAGATGCCCCCGGCTGCGACGGCGCCGCGGTTGCGCACGTAGCGGCGCCAGGCGTCCTGCCAGAGGCTCGACTGCCGGATTGGCGCGCCGGCGTCGACGCCCGCCATGCGTCCGGCGATCTGGGTGGCGCTCACGTCCGTGCCTCTCGCGTGCGCGGGTCGAGGATGGTGTAGAGGATGTCTACGACGAGGTTCGCGGCGATGACGATGATCGAGAGCAGCACCGTCAGCCCCATCACCACCGAGTAGTCGCGGGCACTGACTGCCGTGACGTAGTAGCGGCCGATGCCGGGGACGGCGAAGATGTTCTCGACGATGAAGGAGCCGGTGATGATGTAGCCGAGCAGCGGCGCCGCGGCTGTCACCACCGGGATCAGCGAGTTGCGCAGGACGTGCACGGTGACGATGCGTCGCCACCGCAGCCCTTTCGCTTTGGCCGTGCGGACGTAGTCCTGCTGCAGCGTCTCGAGCATCGTCCCGCGCACGAGGCGGGCGAAGTACGCCATCGGAACGAGGCCGAGCGTGAACGAGGGGAGGATCTTGTGCTCCCAGGTTGTCCAGCCGCTCGTCGGCAGCAGGCCCCATTTGACGGACACGAAGTAGATGAGCAGCGTGGCGACGAGGAAGTTCGGCAGCGCGAAGCCGACGTTCGAGAAGAACATCGCGCCGTAGTCGAAGCGCGAGTTCGGTTTCAGCGCCGCCAGGACGCCGGCGGGAACACCGAGGAGCACGGCCCAGCCGAAGGCGAGCAGGCCGAGCTCGATCGAGCGCGGGAACTGCTCCTTGACCACGTCGTTGACGGTGCGGTCGCGCAGCACGAGCGAGGGGCCGAGATCGCCCGTCGCGACTCCCTTGACGTAGTTCGCGTACTGCACGTACCAGGGCTTGTCGAGGCTGAACTTCCGCTCCAGATTCATCTGCACCGCAGCCGGCACAGCCCGCTCGGTTTGGCGGAACGGGTTCCCCTCGATCTGCTTCATGAGCATGAAGGTCATGAAGATCACGAGCAGGACCACCGGGACGGTCCAGACGAGGCGGCGGATGATGTAAGCGGCCATGGCTTTGCTCGGGGGAAGACCGGTGGCCGCCGGGGCGGGCTTTAGTGAAGGGGGACGCCCGCCCGGCAGCCGTGTCTCGACCTCGCTCAGGCCTCCTTGATGACGACCTTCGAGAGGTCGAACTGGTCGAGCGGGTTGATCTGGAAGCTGTCCATGACGGACTCCCGCTCGAGGTTCGTGTACGTGTACCAGTAGATCGGAGCGATCGGCAGCTCACCCTGTGGGCCGGTCAGCATCGCCTCCGCCTGCCGGTAGATCTCGTACCGCTGTTCGTCGTTCGCCGTATTGCGTGCCTTCTCGATCAGCCGGTCATACGCAGGGCTGGCAAAGCGGCTGTTGTTGTTGCCCGACTTGCTCGTCCAGAGCTCGAGGAAGTTCATCGGGTCGCCGTAGTCGGCGATCCAGCCGAGTCGATAGACGTAGACGGCGTCATTCGGAGGCGGGCCGAGGAACTCGAGGTACTGGGCGAACTCCTGCGCCTTGATCGTCGCGTCGATCCCGAGCTCATTCCACATCGCCTGCACCGCGACCGCGATCTCCTTGTGGCCGGGCGCGTCGTTGTAGAAGAGGGTGATCGTCCGCTTCGGATCGTCGGCCTTCGCCATGAACTCCTTGGCCTTGGTCAGGTCGGCCCGAGGCGGCAGGAAGTTCTGCTCGATCGTCTCGAAGCCGGGCATCCCCTTCGGCACCATCCCGGTTGCCGGGATCTGGTCGGCCTGGGCGACGTTGTCGATGATCGACTGCCGGTCGATCGCGAAGGCCATCGCCCGACGCTGGTTCAGGTCCGGGACGTTCTTCAGGTTGAAGCCGTAGTAGTAGGTGCCCAGCGCCGGGTACTTCTCGTACTCGGGCAGCTGCTTCAGCCGCGGCATGTCCGCGGGCGGCAACCCGCCGCCGTCGAGCGCGTCCACCTCGCCGGCCTCGAACGCCTGCACCCGCGTGGTGCCGTCGACGATGATCCGACCCTCCACCCGATCGAGCGCGACCCTGTCGGCGTTGCGCCAGTCGGCGTTCTTCACCAACGTGATCGAGGCGTCGTGCTTCCAGTCGGCCAGCTTGAAGGGGCCGTCGGTGACGATGTTCTGCGGCTCCGTCCACTTCGCGCCGTAGCGCTCGACCGTCGGCTCGTGCACGGCCAGGAAGGAGTGGTGCGCGGCCTGCTGCACGAACCAGGGCTGGGCCGAGGTCAGCGTCACCTGCAGTGTGCGGTCGTCGAGCGCCTTCACGCCCACCTTGTCCCGCAGCGCCGCAGCCTGTGCCGGCTTGGCGTTGTTGTACGCCTCCGCGCCGACGATTCCATACAGCTGATACGCGTAATCGGCGGCGAGCTTCGGATCGAGCGTCCGCTTCCACGAGTACTCGAAGTCGTTCGCCGTCACCGGATCGCCGTTCGTCCAGCGACCGTCGTCACGCAGATGGAAGGTAACCACCTTGCCGTCGACGTCCCAGCTCTCCGCCAAGGCGGGCACCGGCTGAAGGTCAGGGCCGAGCCGCACCAGCGGATCCATGATGTTCAGGAGCACGTTCGACGAGGTCGTATCCGTGGCAAGGCCCGGATCGAGCGAGGGCGGCTCCGCGCCCCACGCCATCCGCAAGACCTGGCTCGTGGCTTTCTTTCCCTCGCCGACGGCTCCCTCTTTCTCGCTGCCGCCACCGCAGCCCGCGGCGACGACTGCCAGCGCGGCAACGACAGCGGCTGCGAGCAGTAGGGGAACCCGCAAACGCATGATTGCTACTCCTTTCGCAAAAGGTGAGTTCGACATTGCGGCCATCGTCGCGACGCAAGGCGTGCACGACGATGGGGCAGAGCCGCCATTTCGAGCTCGGGCAGCATCCATTTCGCCTCCTGCCCCGACATGGCGTCCTAAGAGGCTCGGTCTTCAGCTTCAGGCCAGCTGAGCTCAGATACGGCGACTCCATCCGGCACGACAACGACGGGGCAGGGAGCACTCCTGGAGACACCACCCGCGATGATCGATGTGGGCCGCCGCGAGAGGCGGCCGTGAGTCCCGACCACGAGCAGGAGCGCGCGCTTTCGCGCAGCGAACTCGATCAGCGATAGCCGCAGCGCGAACAGCAGCCCGTCGAGGTGTCCTAGGTGCCGCTGCCGGCTGCGCACCGCGAACGGGGGAATGCGACCGGGCTGCCGGCGCGGCGGCGCCTGGGCGCCCGGTACATGGCGAGGATCGGTTTCCATGCCCTGGAGCTTGCGCGGCGCATAGCGCTTGGGCTATCCGGCCGACGCTGCATTTCGGTCGCCTGGCGCACGGAGCTCGCGGAGAGCGTCGGCTCTGCCCGGGTCGTCGCTCACCTCGAAGTTGGAGGCCGAGATGCAGCTGTCTGCGTAGGTTCCGCCGCGTAGTTGGGGCGACGACCTGATAGGCGTTAGATCGAGCCTCCGCAACGCTGTCCTCGTGACTTGGACCAGCGGAAATCGTGTTCAGCGTTCAATCGTCTGCGGGCTCGACGGCTCGGACGGTGCCCGCGTCGCGCTGCGCGTAGCCGCGCGCCTCGCCCACGACTTTGGCCTCCGCCTCGTCGTCGCCCACGTGGTGCAGCCGCAACCGGTGACACGAGGTCCGGGGCCGACGGCCGGGCAGCTGGCGGCCCTTCCCCTCGAGGCCTTGGTCGCAGGCGGCGAAGCGCTCGTGTGCCGCATCCTCGACGAGGAACGGCTCGATGAGGCGGAGCGGCGAGTTGTGCTCGGTTTCGCCGCCGATCGTCTGGCCGACCTTGCGGACGACGAGGCTGCCGAACTGATCGTCGTCGGCTCTCGTGGGCGCCGCGGATTCAAGGCTGCCTGGCTTGGCAGTGTGTCCGCAGATCTGATCGGGGTCGCCCGCTGTCCGGTGCTCGTCGTTCCTCCCGGTGCCGCGACGGATGGTCGGCAGGCGTCATCGGCAGCCAGCGCAGGCGGCCTCAGTTCACCGGCTGCGCGATGAATCCGGACGTCTTCATCACAATCGCGTTCGCTGGGATCGCTGTGATGGTCACGCTCGCGTTCATCGCCTTCGCCGTACCGCAAGCACGTCGAGAAGCCGCACGCGTGCAACGCAGGGAGTCGAAGCGACCGCTGCAGAACGGTGGCGCAGTTCACTGAGATGAGGCGGTAGACGGTGCGCCGGGACGGTTGCGCCTCGTTCGAATGCGCTGCCGCGAGCGCAGATGGGGCCACGAACCCATAGGCGCAAGTCGCGCTCCCCGGCACCCTCCTGAGCGAGCGGACAAGAAGGAGTGTGTGATGGAAGAACCTGCAGTCCTGCGGAGCGAGGACGCTGATGACCAGCAGCCGCGCGTTCGGCTCTTGGTCGCAGACGGCGACCGTCTGGAGCGTTCGCTGCTCGCCTACTGCGCTCGCGAAACACTCGGCGAGATCGTCGTCTTCGAAGCCGAAGACGGCGCCGAGGCCATTCAACTCGGCTTACAGCAACGCCCTGAGATCGCCCTCCTCGATATCAACATGCCTCGCCTCGGGGGCATCGAAGCTGCGATGACGCTTCGCCAGCTGCGACCTCGGATGCGCCTGGCCCTCCAGAGCGGAGAGCCGCACGCCCATCGTGACCGCGCTCTCGAAAACGGCCTGCCGCTTTTCGGCAAGCTGGAGCTCGACCGCACGCTCGCCTGGCTGCAGGCCCAAGTGGAACGGTGCATCGAGACGAAGTCGGAGCAGGACGTGCCGAGGAAGCACAACCTCGTTTGCGGAGCTTGTGGCTACGGCGCCCTGCGGGCAACGGCTCCGGACCGCTGCCCGATGTGCCAGGCCGAGAATGCATGGATCGTCGCACCTGGGCGGGCGTCAAGCGTGTTGTTGACCCGCTGACGCCCTTTTGGTGCGGAGGTAGGTCATGGCTGGCTCGTCGGCGGTTGGTGGCGTCGGTGCCAGACGGTGCCGGCTGTCGCGGCGGTGAGAAGCGCAGCCGCGGTCACAAGCGCGGCACCTGTGCGAGCCGCTGGGCTGCTGCCGAGGTAGACGCCGATCACGGCTGTCTCCACGCCCGCGGCGAAGAGGGCGGCTTCGGCTTGTGCGAGCAGACGCGGGTAGAGGGCGTCTTGCTTGGGGCGTGGTCCAGGTGGCCACCAGACCCAGATCGAGATGGAGAGGAGTTTCGGTAGGTGCCCAATCGTGACGCCTGCCGCCCAGCCGAGCAGCAGAAGGAGGACGTAGGCGGCGAGCTCGCGCTTTTGCGGTCCGGCACCGGCGAGCAGCGCGTAGCCGAGGACGGCTGCTTGGGCGAGGAAGAGCGCGCCTGCAATGAGGTGGAGGAGTGGCCCTTCGGGTGGGATGCGACGCGTGCGACCGACGCGGGCGACGAGTGCGGCGAAGCGGCCGAGAGCGACCACGGTCAGCGTCGCGCCGGCGTAGGCGACCGGGTTGATCTTCGTGGCGATGCCGGCGCTGAGGAGCCAGAGGCCCAGGGCGAGCGTGATCTCCTCGAGCGGGAGGCGGCGGGGGGCTGCGGTTGGGGCCTGGGCGAGCATCGGGCCGAGCGTGCGCCCGACGGCGAGGATCAGCACAGCGAGCCAGCCGAGGACGGCGAGGTGGAGGTGGACAAGCAGCCAACGGCCGTGACCGACGCCGAGCACCGGTGAGTCGCCGTGGCCGAAGACGATCGCGCCGAGGGTGAGCGCGGCGAGCGCGTGGAAGAGGCTGAGTGCGACTCCGCTGCGGCTGGCGACAAGCATCCGGCCCCTTGGTGCGCGAGCGACGAGGCCGCCGAGCTCGATCAGGACAAGCGCGAAGCCGCAAGCAAGCAGCGCCACGCCGGGCCACAGGACGGCGGGAATGTCGTAGGCGACGCCCGGCGCAACGAGCCATGCGCCAACGCCAAGTAGCGGCAACGCAGCCCAGAGCCGCCGCTCACTCTCGAGCGGGTTTCGCAACATGACCGGGAGGAGGTGAAGGGCGCCGCCGCTGACAGCTAGCGGGAGAAAGCCCAGCGCCAGGAGGTGAACCGAGAGGACAGGCTCTGAGGCGCCGGGGCCGCCGGCAGCCAGCTGGGGCGCTGCGACGACAAGCGCGACGGCGGCGGCGAGTAGGCCGATGAGCGAGACGCCGAAGTACGAGGCCAGGAGCGGCAGGGCAACGGGGCCGCCGACAGCGCGGGCGTCCTGGAGGTTGAGCTTGCGCGGAAGCGGTTGTAGCGGTTGCTCAGCCATCGCCCTCGGCTAGCTGGAGACCGCGCGGCAGGCCACTCGCAAGAGCGCCTCTACCGGATATGACAGCGGTCGTCTGGTCGGGCGACTCGCATCTTTGGTGCGGACGAGGAGCAGACTCGCGAGATGGGGTCTCCGCACCATTGGCGGCCCGGCAACTCCAGGGCACAATCGATTGCTCACGCTAACAGCGGCGAAACGAACGGCCTGCTCGCGAAGAGTGCTGTAGTAGACGAGCGCGAAGAGGGGCGGGCGAAGAAGAGGCATGGTGATACGTTCTAACTACGAACGGTGGTCCTCCGCGAGCGAAGCGGCACCGTCCTCGGAGGCCGCCGCGGCACACAGCCCGCGCGCCACCCGTACAAGCCACGAGCGGCTGCTGGAAGGAGGAGCATGCCCGCCAACACCATCGAGATCGACGTCGAGGGCCACTGGAACGCAGCCGCGCTCATGCAGCCGCCTTTCGTCATGAACAGAACTGCCGCCGCTCGCGACGAGCGTTTTCTCAGATGAGCCAGGACGCGTCCCGGCTCGGAATCCTGCGGCGGCCCGACCGGCTGCCGCCCGGGATGAGTGCCGTGGTCATGTCAGAAGCAATGTTGGTCCATTCACTCGGGGAGCCGGTCGTCGGCAAGAGCCTCGACGGGATCATCCGATCGTGGAACCCCGGAGCGGAAAAGCTCTACGGGTACAGCGCCGCCGAGGCAATCGGTCAGCCGATCGCGATGCTCGTCCCACCCGATCGCCAGGACGAGCTGACGACGATCATGGAGCGGCTCGGCCGCGGCGAAGAGATCGAGCATCTGGAGACGGTCCGCCGGCACAAGGACGGACACGAGATCCGGGTCTCACTCACCGTTACCCCGGTCCGGACCTCCTCCGGCGATGTCGCTGGTGCGGTGGCGATCACGCACGACATCACAGAACGCGTGCGCCGCGAGGAGATGCAGCGCTTGCTCGCCGACACGAGCCGGCTGCTGGTGGTCGATCTCGACCACCGCGAGATGCTCGAAAGCGTCGCGCGCCTGACGCTGTCCGGCCTTGCTGACTGGTGCATCGTCGAGCTGACCGACGCGGCCGGCGCGCCGACGGACGTGGCGGTCGCACATCGCGATCCCGAGCAGGTCGAACTCGTACGGCGTATGCGCCGCCTCTATCCACCCACTGCAACCCGGCCGAGCATCCAGCTTCGCGTGCTCGCCACCGGCACGGCGGAGCTGATTCCGGACGTCTCGGAGGTGCTCCTGAGCAACATCGCCCAGAACCCCGATCATCTGCGCATGCTGCAAGAGCTCGGCCCAAGGTCGCTGATCGTGGTGCCGCTGCGGGTCCGCGAGCGCACGCTGGGGACGATCCTGCTCGCGAACACGGACTCGCGACGGCGGTTCACGCCGGAGGACCTCGGGCTCGCAGACGATCTTGCCCGGCGGGCGGCGCTGGCGATCGAGAATGCCACGCTCTACCAGGCCGAGCAAGCAGCCAGGCGCAACGCGGAGCACGCAACCGAACGGATCAACCGGCTGCAGGCCGTGACCGCCGCTTTGTCGAAGGCTGTGACGCCGAGCTCGGTGGCTGAGGTGCTCGTCAGCCAGGGCACTGCGGCGGTCGGCGCGGACGGCGGTTTCGTCCGACTCCTGACCGCCGACGGCACTCAGCTCAAGCTGGTGGCGACGCGAGGCATCTCCAAGCACTTTGTGAGCTCCTACAAGCAGTTGCCGCTGACGAGTCCGCTTCTGGGTGCCGAGGTCTTTCGCAGCGGCGGCGAGCGTTACTTCGAGTCGGCCGCCGCGGTTCGCGCGGCGTCGCCGGAGTTCGCGCACGAGCACGCGGCGATCGGGCACGAGGCGATCGCATTCATCCCGCTGCAGCTGCGACGCCGGCCGATTGGGTTGATGGCGCTGACCTTTGCCACGCCGCGGACATTCGACGCCGACGACCGCGAGCTGCTGAAGGCGCTTGCGAGCCAGGCCGCCCAGGCGTTCGAGCGCGCACGCCTGTTCGAGGCGGAGCGGCAGGCGCGCGCGGCCGCGGAACGCGCGATCGAGCGAACGGCGCACTTGCAGTCCCTGGCGGCGGCGCTGGCACAGGCGTTCACGCCCGCTCAGGTCGCCGAAGTCGCCGTCAGGAACGGGGTCGCGAGCCTCCACGCCGACGCCGGCGCTCTCCAGCTTCTCACCGAGAACGGAACGATGTTGGAGGTCGTGAAGGGTGAGGGCTCCGATCCGGCGCTGATCGAAGGCGACTGGCGCCGGTTTTCGGTCGACCTCAACGTGCCCAGCGCCGACGCCCTGCGCAGACTCGAGCCTGTCTTCCTCGAGTCGGAGAATGCGATCCGCAGGCGCTATCCGGAGGTGGAAAGCCAGCCGCACGCGCTTGCGGGCAAGACAGGCTTCCATGCGCGAGCCGGCGCGCACGTCCCGCTCATCGCCGGCGGGGCGCCGTTGGGGGTGCTCTTCCTCGGCTTCACGCGACCGCGAAGGTTCTCCGAGTCCGAGCGCTCGTTCGTGCTCGCGCTCGGCCGCCAGTGCGCGCAGGCGTTGGAACGTGCCCAGCTCTACGAGACCGAGCTCCAGGAACGGAGCAAGCTCAGCCGCCTCCTCGAGCGGCTGCACGAGGGCGTTATCAGCGTCGACCCCCGGGGCCGGGTCGAATTCGCGAGCTCTGCGGCGGTACGCATGCTCGCCGGCGCACCGCTCCGGGAAGGCAGTCCCGTCCCGGAGACATGGTTCCGTTTTCCGCTTCGCAGCTTCGCTGCCGGCCTCTTCGAGACCGACGAGACTGCCGTTGAGGCCCAGGCGACCAGCGCGGACGGCGAGCGCGTGTTCGACGTCACCGGCATCCCTCCGGCAAGCTCGGACGCCGCGCTCGTGATCCTCCAGGATGTGTCGGAGCGCGAACGTCGGAGGCGCATCGAGCGCGAGTTCGTCGACAACGCCGCTCACGAGCTGCGGACCCCACTGGCGGCGATCACGAGTGCGATCGAGCGTCTGCAGGCCGGTGCGCGCGAGGTCCCGGAGAAGCGCGACCGATTTCTCGGCCACATTCAGCATGAGTCCATGCGCCTCAATCGGCTCGCCTCTTCGCTGCTCATGCTCGCGCGGGCCCAGACTCGGGAAGAGGAGCCGCGGCGTGAGGAAATCGTGCTTCGCGCGTTGATCGAGGAGCTGGTGGGCGGACTCGACTTGAAGCCGGGAACCGAGCTGGTGCTCGATTGTCCGCCTGACCTGGTCGCATGGAGCAATCGTGACCTGCTCGAGCACGCGTTGCTCAACCTCGCCAGCAACGCAGCACGCCATACCGAGGGCGGCCAGATCCGTATCGAAACGTCCGTCGGAGACGACGGGGCGGTGATGATCGAGGTCTGCGACACCGGCTCCGGGATTCCGCCTGAGGAGCTCGGGAGGCTGTTCGACCGCTTCTACCGAGGCCCGACTGAGGAAGGACGCGCCGGCTTCGGGCTCGGTCTCCCAATCACGAAGGAGGCCGTCGAGGCCATAGGCGGTCGGGTCGAGATCGACTCGAACCTTGGCGAGGGGACAACCGCTCGCATCGTGCTCCCTCCCGCCGACGTCCCGGTGCTGGCATGAATGAGCGCATCCTTGTCGTCGAGGACGCGGAGGCCATTCTCGACGCGGTCACCGACGCCCTCGCCGCGGAGGGCTTCGACGTACAGGGCGTCGCGGATGGCACGACAGCGCTCGCGCTGGCCGAGTCAGAACCATTCGACCTTGTCATCCTCGATCTGATGCTGCCGGGGCTTTCCGGGACCGAGATCTGCCGCCGGCTGCGCGCTGAGAGCCCTGTGCCGATCATCATGCTCACCGCCCGCGACAGCGAGGCAGATCGTGTTCTCGGTCTCGAGATCGGTGCCGACGACTACGTCACCAAGCCCTTCTCGGAAGTCGAGCTCCTGAGCCGCGTCCACGCCATCCTCCGACGGCGAGAGCTCGACCGCGCCGGAGACTCGACCATGCGCCGCCTGGGCGGGCTCAGCATCGATGTCGTCAAACACGAGGTGCTCGTCGACGGCGAGCCGGTCGCGCTCAGCCCCTCGGAATACAAACTGCTCGCCCTCCTCGCCGAGCAACCGGGGCGGGTCTTCACGCGCCGCGAGATCATGCAGCACCTCTGGCAGAGCACCTACGTCGGTGACCAGCGCGCCTGCGATGCGCACGTGTCGAGTCTGCGGAGAAAGATCGAACCCGATCGCTCGCACCCGGAGCGCATCCTGACCGTGCCCGGCTTCGGCTACAAGCTGGTCGCGGCGTAGCAGGCACGGCCGCACCGGAGGAAGGGGGAATCCGCGTACGGCCGTGCCCACGGGTGGTGTCCTCGACGTGTCGTCAGCGTAGGATCTCCCAGGCGAGCGTCGATGGGCATCCCCGTGCTGTGAGCGCGAGGGCGTTGTGCAGGTCGATGTCGCCTCGCCGGGCGATCTCGTCGGCGACCTCGCACGGGTAGCCGGCGCGGACGAGCTCGCTGCGTCGCCAGTCGACGACGGCTCGCGTGCTCGCCTCGACTTTCTCTGTCATTCGGAGCGCCATTCGTGCCTCCTCGTCCGTGGCTCAGGCTCGACCCACCATGGCCTCAGTCGTCGTCGATCGCTTTCGCCCGCAGACGCAGGGGAGAGTCGTAGCGGCTCGCTAGCCGCCCGAGCGCGAGGGCAGCGACCATCAGCATGGAGTCGCGCACGGCGATGTCGTAGAAGCCGGGGTAGCTGAACAGGTTGGTCGCGATGCCGGCCAGCCAGGCCGCGACGACATACGCGGCGTAGCGCGGCTTGAGCGCGATCAGAACGCCGGCCAGGATCTCGACACCGCCCACGCCGTACATCACCTGCTGCGGCGTGCCCGGCAGGATGTTGTGGATCCAGCCTGCCAGGTACATCGGCCAGTCGACCATCGAGTTGAAGTACTTGTCGATACCCATCCCCAGCGGGAGCACCGTGAACGCGGTACGCAGCAGGAGATAGGCCTGGTAGGCGGGTTCGCGCCGGTGCGCCCGGATGCTTGCCTTGGCGCCGTCGACGCTGGCGACGGGCCTGTGGAGCGTGATGGTGGACATGACTCTCCTCCTCGTGGAAGCTCGACGTTCTTTCATCTCTAGGTCTACTCGGCCGGGCGTGCGCACGTAACGTGTCCACGTCCGAGTTCGCGCGTGAGTCCGTGAGGAAACGCTCACGGCACCGCCATCGAACGGAGGGAGCCGCGACTGGTTCCGGCATCACCTTCTCTCTACCGTGGAGAGGGCTGCCACTTTGCAAATGCGACCAGTCGGATCGCGAACCGAGGAGATGAAAGATGCAGACATTCGGGCCGTACACGTCCGTTCTCGTGGTACTGACCGTCGCGCTCTTGCTCGTCCTCGCCGGACTCGGCAAGAAGCAGCTCACCTGGAAGCGGCCGAAGCCGCTCCCGGTGCGAAGTCGCCGGCGAGGTCGGTAGCAGGAAGATCGGTAGTAGGGAAGAGGAAAGCCGGGATCAGCGCAGGACCAGCTCGCGAGCGTGCCTTCAATTGGCCGGAGCCACCCAGCGAATGCTCAACCACGATTGGGAAGCGCGACGCGCTCGCTGCGCGTCACCCGCAGATCTGCACGGCTGGTATGCAGGCGAGCTTCAGCCGAAGGTCGCACGCGCAGCCGCCCAGGGCCGGATCGATCCCGTCCGCGCCTGCGAGCTGCAGCGACTCATGACCAGTCTGCTCCAGTCGTCCGGCGTCCCGCATGGCGGATCGGGGGCCTCCGGGTGACCGTCTTCCTCGCAGGCGCCACAGGTGTCCTCGGCCGGGCGCTCATCCCGCGGCTTGTCGTCCGTGGACACCGCGTCCGGGCGATCGCGCGCCGTCGGCCACTTGCCTGGCTTCCGGAGGGGGTCGACTTCATCGAAGCCGACCTGCTCGCTGCGGACCTCCGCAGCCTGGTCGACGGATGCGACGCTGTCATCCACATTGCGACGGCGATCCCATCCGATCCATCGGCCCCGGGCGCGTGGGACGACAACACCCGGCTTCGCACCTCCGGAACGCGGGGGCTGCTGGCTGCGGCCCTCGCCTGCGGTGTCTCACGCTACGTCCAGCAGAGCATCGTCATGGCCTACCGCGACGGCGGCGACGCATGGCTCGACGAGGAGGCGCCGCTCGACGACTCGCCGGCGCGGGCGACGGTCTGCGGACCGGTGATCGAGATGGAGACGATGATCCGCAAGGTCGAGCCGCAGGCGCTCGCCTGGACGATCCTTCGCGGCGGCTCGTTCGTGGGCGAAGGCACCGGCCAGCGCGCGCTCATCGAGCGACTGCGGGACGGGACCGTCGTCGCCGCCGGCGACGGGTCGAACTATGTCTCGCTCGTCAACGTGGCCGACATGGCCACCGCCGTGGCGGTTGCGGTCGAGGCCGCGCCGGCCGGGTCGACGTTCAACGTCGTCGATGATCCCCTCCGCTACGGCGACTATGTAGACGCGCTCGCCGATCTGATCGGCGTCTCGCGGCCCGTGCGGGCGCCGAAGTTGCCGCAGCCGCCGTCCTGGCGCTGCACCAACCGCGCCGCGCAGACCGGTCTCGGCTGGATACCGCGCGGACGGATCTGGCCGTATCCGAACGCGGCCTGACGAACCCACAGCGAGCCTGACTCGGCGAGTGCCGACAGCGCGGACGCGCACGTATTCCGTCTCCCGAGGCGTGTGAACGGACGCTCACAGCATCGCCATCGCATCAGCTAAGTCGCGGCTGGTGCGGCCATCGGCCTCCGCCGTACGGTGAAAAGCGTGCCGTGAAAAACGACTGAGGAGGTCTGCGAACGATGACTACTTGGAATTTTCAACGTCGGCCGAAAGCGAGGGTTGTCCGCCTTGCGGCGGCGGCTGCAGCCGTGGTCGCCGCATGCCTGGCGGTGGCGGCTTGCGGTTCATCCTCGACCAGCGAATCGACGAGCGCGGCCGACAGCTCGCACGCGCCGATCAAAGTGACCCTGATCCTGAAGGATCTGTCCAACCCCTACTGGATCTTCATGCGGAACGCCGCCAAGGCCGAGGCTGCGAAGCTCGGCGTCTCCCTGAAGGTGTTCGCCGGTCAGACCGACAGCGACACGACGACGCAGATCAACGCGATCGAAGACGCCATCTCGGCGGGTGACAACGGGATCATCGTCGTGTCCAACGGCAACGCGGTCAACTCTGCGATCCAGAAGGCGCGTTCCGCAGGCATCGCTGTCTACGCGCTCGACACCGTGCCGATTCCGGCGAGCTCGGTCGACATGACTTTCGCGACCGACAACACCGAAGCGGGGCGGCTGATCGGCAAGTGGGCTGCGGCGAAGCTGCATGGCGCCAAGGCTGACATCGCCCTCCTCGACGACGTGACGAGCGAGGTGGTCGAGGTCGACGTCGACCGCAACCACGGCTTCCTCGAGGGGATGGGCATCAGCCCCGGCAAGCAGGACGTCAACGGCACCGAGGCCAAGAGCGGCCACTACACCGGCGGCCAAGGCGGCAGCTACACGATCGCCTGCCAGCTGCCTACGGGAGGCTCGCAGTCGGGCGGCCAGTCCGCGATGGAGACGTGCCTGTCGAAAGACCCGAACATCAACGTCGTCTACGCCATCAACGAGCCTGCAGCCGAAGGAGCAGTACGTGCGCTCAAGGCGGCTGACAAGCACGGGGTGACGGTCGTGGCGATCGACGGAGCATGCAGCACCCTGCCGTTCATCAAGTCCGGGGAGATCGGGGCCACTGCAGGCCAGTTCCCGGGCACCATGGCCAAGCTCGGAATCGCGGCGGTGGTCAAGGACATCCACACCGGAGTCAAGCCGAAGGCGAGCCACGGCCTCGACTTCTTCGACACCGGCACGAAGCTGTACACGAACAGCCCGCAGCACGGAGTGCAGAGCGTTTCCGCGACACACGCCCAGACCCTCTGCTGGGGGTAGCGAAGCATGAGCCAATCGGCCGTTGTCGAGGACACCCGGGAAGAGCCATTCCAGGGCCGGCGGAACCTGGTGCGGGAGCTGCTGCACGCCCATCCGACGCTGGGCTCGCTAATCGTGCTCGTGGCTGCCGGGGCGATCTTCGGCCTCGTCAACCACCGGTTCCTCGTCCCCGTCAACGTGTCGATCATGTTCCAGCAGGTCGCGGTGATCGGAGCGCTGGCCCTGGGCCAGACGGTGATCATCCTCACTGCCGGAATCGATCTGTCGGTCGGCGCCGCCATGATCCTCGCCCAGCTGGTCATGGCGGAGCTGGCCGTGGCGTCGGGGGTGCCGGCGCCGGCCGCGATCCTGCTGGGCGTTGCCGCCGGGGCTGCAACCGGCATCCTCAACGGGGCCCTCGTGACCCGGGCGAACCTACCGCCGTTCATCGTCACGCTCGGCACGCTGAGCATCTTCACCGCCTTGGGGATCCTCTACTCGGGCGGCCAGACGTTCAACGCGTCGCCGGGTGGTTGGCTCGCCTGGACGGGCACGATCGTCTCGATCGGCTCGTTCCAGATCACGACCGGCGTGCTGATGATGCTGGCGATGTACCTCATCGTCGGCTACATGCTCGGCCGGACCGCCTGGGGCCGCCACGTGTACGCCGTCGGAGACGACCTCGAGGCATCCCGGCTGGCGGGCGTGCGCACCGAGCGGGTTCTCTTCAGCGTCTACATCCTCGCCGGAGTGATCTTCGGTCTCGCAGGCTGGATTCAGGTGGGACGAGTCGGGAGCGCCAGCACCAACATCTCGACCACGCTCAACCTCGACAGCATCACGGCCGTGGTGATCGGCGGCACCAGTCTCTTCGGCGGCCGGGGAGTGGTGCTGGGAACCCTCTTCGGGGCTCTCATCGTCGAGGTGTTCCAGAACGGTCTCTCCCTGGCCGGAGTAGAAGACCTCTACCAACTGATGGCCGAAGGGATCCTGGTGCTGGTCGCGGTCGGGGTCGACCAGTGGATCAGGAGGGTCCGACGGTGACCGCCGATCCGGCAGCGGCCGCCGGCCTGGTGGTAAACGGCCAAGGTCAACGGCCCGTTCTCCAGGCTGTGCAGGTCTCCAAGGCATACGGGCGGGTGGTGGCGCTCCGTGAGGTCGACGTAGAGCTCTACCCGGGCGAGATCCTGGCACTGATCGGCGACAACGGCGCGGGCAAGTCCACACTGATCAAGTGCCTGTCGGGTGCAGCGTCCCCGGACAGTGGCGAGATCTACGTCGAGGGCAAACGCGTGAGCTTCAAGGAACCGCTCGACGCTCGCAATGCCGGAATCGAGACCGTCTACCAGACCCTCGCTGTCGCCCCCGCGCTAGACATCGCGAGCAACCTCTACCTGGGCCGGGAGATACGCCGCAAGGACATCCTCGGAAAGGTGTTTCGCCTGCTCGACACCCCCGCCATGCGCCGCCAGGCGGCGGACGAGATCAAGAGCCTCGGGATACAGACGCTCCAGGACATCACCCAGGCAGTCGAGACCCTCTCCGGCGGGCAGCGGCAAGCAGTCGCCGTCGCTCGTGCTGCGGCGTTCGGCACCAAGGTCGTCATCCTCGACGAGCCCACCGCCGCCCTCGGGGTAAGGGAGACCAGGCAGGTGGTCGAACTGATCAGACGCCTTCGCGACCACGGGCTTCCGATCATCCTGATCGCTCACGACATCCCGATGATCTTCGAGCTGGCCGACCGGATCCAGATCCAGCGGCTCGCCCGGCGAATCGCCGTGATAACGCCCGAAACACACTCGATGGAGGATGCGGTGGCGATCATGACCGGTGCGCGCGCTGCCTGAGCGCGAGGATGTGCCGAGGGCCGTCGGCGGGTCGGCGTCTCGCTGGACGATCGGAGCTCTCGCGGACGAGGCCCGCCGCTTGGCTGACGGACGTGACCGATGCCTTCTCGGCATCGCCGGCGCTCCGGGCGCCGGAAAGAGCACGCTGGCGTCGGCGCTGCTCGAACTGCTCGAACCCGATGCGGTCGTCGTCGGTATGGACGGCTTCCACCTCGCCAACCGGGTCCTCGTCGAAGACGGCCTTCTAGAGCGCAAGGGCGCGCCCGAAACCTTCGACGCCGCCGGATTCAGAATCCTGCTCGCTCGACTCCGCACCAACGACGACGAGGTGGTCTACGCCCCCGAGTTTCACCGCGAGATTGAGGAACCGATAGCGGGAGCGGTGGCTGTCCCCCGTGCGGTGACGATCGTGGTCGTCGAAGGCAACTACCTCCTCCTCGACGACGGGCCCTGGCAAGGCGTGCGCGACCTTTTCGATGAGGTCTGGTATCTGGACCTGGACGGCCGCACGCGGCGCGAGCGGCTCTTGCGGCGTCACGTCGCCTTCGGCAAGTCACCCGAAGACGCCCGGAGCTGGGTCCGGGACAGCGACGAACGCAATGCAGCGCTCGTCGAAGGCACCGCCGGGTGGGCCGACAAGGTGGTCCGCGCCCCGGTGCAGCGAGCCTGACTCCGCGAAGGCCGACAGTTCGGACGCGCGTGTGCGTCTCCCGAGTCGTGTGACCGGACGCTCACAGCATCGCCACCGCATCGGCGAAGCCGCAGCTGGCACGCCCATCCCCCTCGCCGTACGGTGGAAGTGTCACGCGTGAAGTTCGATTTGCCGCTTCGGCGCGACAACGAGCCACCCGAATTGAAGGAGGCCCCGCGATGCTACGAGAGAACGCACCAGGCCTGGCAGAGCGCCTAAACGTACTCCCGACCCTGAGCGAATAGAGGGTGAGCGAGATGGAGGACACTGCAAGGAACCTGGTCGAGATCCGAGGCCGCCTGATTCCGGAGCCCGGCCCGACTTCGCCGGTCGCTCCGGAAGAGACGACGCCGTGGGAGCAGGTTTCGCCGCGGCGAATTGACGACGCCGATTGGCGGCGCTTCGAGGGCTACATGGGCGAGATCTTCACGACGTTCGGAATGGAGCCGGACACGCCGGGCACCGAGCGGACACCGGAGCGGTTCCTGAAGGCGCTGCACGACGCAACCGCCGGTTACGAGGGTGACCCGAAGTTGCTGACGGCATTCCCGAGCGAGTGCCGCTGCGACGTGGACTGCTTGGTCAGCCAGATCATCGAAGGCCCGATCTCCTTCTACGCGCTGTGCGAGCATCACGCCCTGCCCTTCCACGGGTTCGCCCACGTCGGTTACGTCTCGCACGAGCGAATCATCGGGCTCTCGAAGCTGACTCGGCTGGTGCGCATGTTTGCCCGCCGCTTCACCGTGCAGGAGCGGCTGGGCGAGCAGATCGCGGACGCGCTCACAGAGCTGATGGAGCCGCACGGAGTTGCGGTCCACCTGGAGGCGGTGCACCTGTGCACGCAAATGCGCGGCGTCAGGGAGGAGCACTCGAAGACGGTGACGAGCGTCTGGCGACGCGGTTACACGGACAACCCCGAGCTGCGGCGCGAGTTTCTCGCCGAGGTACGCAACCGCAATCCCTGGACATGAACAGTCAGACGCATGCGCAGCGCAGTCCGTATCTGACCGGTGATAGCGCCTGCAATTACCGGCTTCCGAGGAGGTAACCCATGGCGGCCAAGACAAGACGACCTCTCCAGCGGCTGGCGGACTTCGGCCAGTCGGTCTGGATCGACTACCTCTCAC
>Ga0070695_100000017_pt1 | contig 63901 bp, 65 predicted proteins | sample KBSK1252metaG_FD_65471 | JGI IMG/M metagenome (GOLD analysis project Ga0070695, IMG submission 65471) | Corn, switchgrass and miscanthus rhizosphere microbial communities from Kellogg Biological Station, Michigan, USA - KBS K1-25-2 metaG | ecosystem: Host-associated > Plants > Roots >...
AGCTCGATGGAGTCGAATCCCTCGCGGAGCGCGCGCTTGACGTCCTTCGTCGTGACGTCCTCGCAGATGCAGACGAAGCACTTGTCGCCGTGGCCGTCGAGGACCGCGGGAGCCGGAACCTGCTCGATCTCGCCGGCGGCGGCGCCGACGACCTCCACGCCGTCGGGCAGCTCCGTGGGGACGAAGATGCCCCGTCGCGGCTCGTACTCGATCCGTGCGCCCGCCTGCGCGAGCAGCGAGTAGGCAGGCTGCAGGCCGCCCGAGACGACGAGCAGATCGCAGTCGATCCGCACGCCGTCGAGCTCCACCGAGCGCAGGCGCCCCTTGCGCCCCTGCGCGGAGAGGCTCGTTGGGACGGGCGAGACGGCGGCGATCTCGACTCCGGCCCGCGCAAGCTGCAGCTTGAGGCCGGCGGCAGCGTCGCCCACGAGAACCGCGCGCTCGCCCGGCTGGAGTGCCCACTCGTTGACCATCCGGCGGACGGCCTCGGGGAGCATGACCCCGACGAGGTCGTTGCCCGCGAACAGCAGAGGCTGCTCGAGCGCCCCGGTGGCGACGACGATCCGCTCCGCGCGGATCCGGTACAGGATGGTGCCCAGGGCGACCGGAACGAGGCCGCCCTCGTAGATCGCGAGCGCGGTCGCGGGCGCGAGCACCTCGTACGGCGCTTCGTGCCCGCCGCGGTCGTCGACCAGAAGCACCTCGCCCTCTGCCTCGCGCGCCGCGGCCCGGCCGGCAGGCCCGCCACCGATCACGAGCACGTCGACGCGGCGATGGACGGTGTCGTAGTGGCCGTGCCCGTTCGCCGTCTCGTCGACCCGGCCGAGCCCGGCGAGGTTTCTCAAGACCTTCTCGTACAGCGGCCAGGCGCGCCGCGGGCGGATCATCGTGCGGTAGTAGAAGCCGACCGGCGTGAACGGGCCGCCGACCTTGTCGACGATCCCGAGCAAGTCGCGGTCGGCCGAGCCGAGGACGTTTTGATCACGCACGTCGATGTCGGGCTGTAGCGGCTCGACGCAGACGCGCACGTTCGGGACGCCGTCCACGGTCATCATGCAATTCGGGCAGTGACCGGTGCAGCAAACGAGGCCGCGCGGCCGGTGGTATTTGAAGCTGCGCGAGAACACGCGGCGGCCGGCCGCGTAGAGCGCCGAGCCGACCGTGTCGCCGGCGAAGCCGGTCACCTCTCTGCCTGCGTACGAGAACGTGATCGGGCGGCTGCGGTCGATCCGCTCCGTCGGCTGCGAGCGGAGCCTCATTGCGGTGCCGCCACGCCCGTCGGCGCCGGGATCAACGTGCGCAGCACGTCGTTCGTGCGCGTGTCCCGCTCGGCGACGAACCAGGTCTTGCAGCCCTTGCGGTGATACCACCACTCGCGCTGCAGACCGGCGACGTTATCCCTGAAGTAGACGTAGTCGGTGAGCTCGCGCAGGGACGCGCCGGGGCCTGGACGACGGGTGACCTCGCCCTGGAAGTGGAACTCGTCGACAGGGCGTGACCCGCAGTGCGGGCAGGTGAGCAGGAACGACATTTATCCCGTCCTCCGCAATTGCATCCTGTAAAGTGAAACGCTACGCCAATGGCCAAGACGGGTCAACCCTCGACGGCGCGCGTCGCCTCTGCCCAGCGGTCGCTCGCCATCCTCGACGTTCTCGCCGACGAGCCGCCGCTCGGCACGAACGAGATCGCGCGGCGCCTGGGCACGAGCGCGAGCACGACGTCCCGCCAACTCGCCACCCTCGTCGAAGCCGGTCTCGTCGAGCACGTCCCGGCGACCGGCCGCTATCGGCTCGGGATCCGGCTTCTTGCGCTTGCGACCTCGGTGCTCGCGCGGCTCGACGTCCGCGCGATCGCCCACCCCCACCTCGAGGCCCTCGCGGCGGAGCTCGGCGAGACCGCGACGCTTTCGGTTCCGAGCGACCCGGACGCGATCACCGTGGACGTTGTGCGCTCGCCGCGCTACATCGCCGACGGGTCGCAGCTCGGCCGGCCGTCGATCGCGCATGCCACCGCGGCCGGCAAGGTGATGCTCGCGTTCGACGGCGTGCGTCCGGCGCGGGAGCTCCAGACGTACACGCCGCGGACGATCACCGACCCCCTCGAGCTCGACGCGGAGATCGAACGCGTCCGCCGGCGCGGCTGGGCTGACGCGTTCGAGGAGCGGGAGATCGGCCTCAACGCGATCGCGGCACCGGTCTGGGCGAGCGACGGAGCGCTCGCCGGAATCATCGCGCTGCAGGGGCCGATTCCGCGCTTCGGTCGCACGGCTGCTCGGGCGGCCCTGCCCGTCCTGCGCGAGCGGGCCGCTGTCATTTCGACCGGGCTCGGGTCACAATCCCACTGATGGAGCCGCCGAGCGAATTCGCGGTCCCGAGCGCCCCCGAGGGGATCGGAGAGTCGATCTGGGACGAGGTGCCGCTGCCCGAGCTGCTCGAGGCGGCGGCCGGCGCCGACTCGGACGCCGCGGTCGAGTTCCGGCGCACGCTCGGCATGTTCGCGACCGGCGTCACCGTGATCACGGCGCTCGTGGACGAGCAGATCCACGGGATGACGGCGAACGCGTTCATGTCGGTCTCACTGCAGCCGCCGCTGATCGTGATCTCGGTCGACCGGAGAGCCAGGATGAACGCCCTGCTCCGCGAGGGTGTGTTGTTCGGCGTCAGCGTGCTCGAGGAACGGCAGAGCGTGCTGTCCGACCGCTTCGCCGGACGCGGCGGAGACGGACCGGAGCCGGACTTCGAGCTCGTGCACGACACACCGCTGGTCGAGGGAGCGCTCGCCCATCTCGTCGCGCGCGTCGTCCGCTCGTACTGGGGCGGCGACCACTCGCTCTTCCTCGGCCGCGTCGAGTACGTGCGCTACGGGGAAGGAACGCCACTGCTCTTCCACGGCGGCGGCTACGGGCGGGTCGCCGGCAATCCGCGTGTCTTCTCTTCTCTCCCGCCGGAGCTGCTCCAGCCGATCCTCGATGCAGGAGTCGAGCGGGTGTACGAGGACGGCGAGGCGATCATGCGCGCCGGAGAGCCGGGTGACGCGATGGCGCTCGTGGTCGAGGGAACCGCGACGATCGAGCGCGGCGGCCGGAAGGTTCCCGTCGAGCCGGGCGAGCTCGTCGGCGAGATCGCGGTGCTGGACGGAGGACCGCGGAACGCAACCGTCATCGCGGACGGCCGCGCGCGGGTGCTCGAGATCGGCCGCGACGAGCTGCTGCGGTTGCTGGAAGCCGATCCGAAGGCCGCAACCGCACTGATCGCGGTACTCGCCTCGCGCTTCCGCGAGTCGAGCTAACACCTCTCCGAAACAGCCACGTCCGGTGCCAGGCACCGGCCGTGGCCACAAAGGGCTACTCGCCCACCGCGAGGTACGCAAGTAGAGCCCGGCCTGCCTCCGGGGGCCGGCCGAAGTGGCTCAGGACGCACGTTGCATCGATGAACGGATAGTCGTTCGCAAGTCCGCACGAAGTTGCGACGCTGCTATAGCGCCAATCCTCACATCGTTGGCACTCTCCGGCACGCACGGGATTGCGCGCGCCGTAGCGATACGTCAAGAGGAGCTGAGCTTCGGTTCGGATCGGTTTCGACCAATACCGCGCGCGCAGCAGACAGCCGCGGCGTCCGTGATCAGCGTTGAAGTCCCTGCTGTAGACCGAATTCAGCGCGTGCATCCCGCGCGGAAGCGACTCGTCCGGGACGTCGAGGATCAGATGCACATGCGTCGTCATTTGACACATCAGCACGCACCTCCACCTGTATCGCTCGAGTACGAGCACGAGGCGACGAAGCCACAGCATCCGGTCCGTGGGGCGGGCGAAGTAGAGCTCGTATCCGGTGGCGCCGACGATGACGTGATGGACACCCGGTGCCGTGTCACGCAGTGGCCTGGGCATCGCGGCAGCGTGCCCGCCGACATTGCACGCCGCAAGGCGTCAGTTTCGGTCAGGTGTCCTGCGCGGACACGACCGGTGCCTGGCACCGGACGTGTCGGAGAGAGCCCTGTCCGTTAGCTCCGCGGCCGCGTCTTCTCGGGGTCGTAGAAGGGGAAGCGGACGACAGTCGCCGGGATTCTCTTCTGGAAGCCGTCGAGCTTGCCGACTTCGACCTCGGTTCCCAGCTCCGCGTAGCGCACGTTCATCCGGCAGAGCGCGATGTTCTTCTTCAGCACCGGGGAGCGCGTGCCGCTCGTGATCACGCCCACCTGGTGCCGGCCCACGTGGACGCACTCGCCGTGCGCCGCCGGCTCGTTGCCCTCCAGCTCCAACCCCACCAACCGCCGCTGCGGATGCTCGCGCCGTTCCGCCAGCGCCTCTTTGCCGACGTAGTCGTCCTCCTTCGCCTTCGGCACGGTGAAGCCGATGCCCGCCTCGAACGGATCGACCTGGTCGTCGAACTCGGCGCCCGCGAAGATGAGCCCCGACTCGATGCGCAGCATGTCGAGCGCCTCGAGCCCGAGCGGCGTCACATCGCCCGCCCCCATCACCTCGTCCCAGAGCGCCGGCGCGTCCTTCGGGTGGCAGAACAGCTCGTAGCCGAGCTCACCCGTGTACCCGGTTCGCGACACGATCAGCGGCAGTCCTTGCGGCCCACCGACCCGCGCCACCGAGAACCGGAACCATCCCAGCTCGGCGAACGGCGTCTGCGTCGGCGCCGTCCAGATCAGCGGCGTGAGAAGGTCGCGACTCGCAGGGCCCTGCACCGCGACGTTGTGCAGCTCGTCCGTCGACTCCTTGATCCAGACGTGCAGCCCGCGCCGCTCGGCCTGCTCGCGCAGCCACACGCCGTCCCACTCCGAGCCGCCGACGAAGCGGAAGTTCGTCGCGGCGAGGCGGAAGACGGTGCCGTCGTCGATCATCCCGCCGGTGTCGTTGCACAAAGCCGTGTAGACGACCTGCCCGTCCGCCAAGCGCCGGATGTCGCGCGTCATCGTCGACTGGAGAAGCTCCTCCGCGTCCGGTCCGAGCACCTCCCACTTGCGCAGCGGCGAGAGATCCATCATCGCCGCGCGCTCGCGACATGCCCAGTACTCGTCGACGGCGCCGTGGTTGTCGTACGCCGTCGGCAGCCAGTAGCCGTTGTAGTCGGTTAACCGCCCGGTCAGATCGCCGGTGCGCGGACGAAACCCCGTGTCCTTCGTCAGCTTCGGCTCGGCGTCGGGCGTGACACGGTGTGCGATCGCCGTGGTGAACCTCTCCTTCGCCGGATAGACGCGAACGTGAATCTCGGTCGGGTTCCAGGCGTTCGCCGGATCGACGTCGTCGGGGCACGCGCTCGACAGGCACACGAGATCCGTCATGGCGCGGAACAACACATAGTCCCCGGGCCGCGACCAGGGCTCGTCGCTGATCAGGAGGTTGTCCGCGTCGAACGACGTGTTGTAGAAGAGGTTGAGCGCCGGCCAGCCCTTGCGCGGCGCGATCGTGTACGGCAGCAGCTGCGCGTTGAAGTTGTCGGTGCAGTTGACGTGGCCGAAGTAGCCGAGGTCCTCGTAGTACTTCGCGTAGCAGGCGAGGCCGAAGGTGTCGTGGCGGCCGACTGTGTCGCGAACGACCTCGACGAGCGGCTCCTGATCCTGGTCGTAGAACTTCCCATGGAGCCCCGGCTGCGGGTACGCGTTCCCCATCAGGGAGTGCGTCGTCGTCGAATCGAGCCCGCGCTCGCTGCCGTCCTGGAGCTTGCCCCAGTGGAACGCGAGCAGGTCGGAGCACTGGCGGCCCTGGACGTCGATCACCTGGATGTACTCGCCGGCCTTGACCTCGTAGGCGAGCGCCGACGCACGCGGCACCTCGAAGTCGAGCCGCGGCTCCGCGAGCGGCTCCGGCAGCACCGGATCGCCGTCACTGTGCGGCGTCGCACGCGCGATCTCGACGAGGATGTCCGACGCCGGCACGCCGCCCTCGACCACCGGCGTCCCGTCCGGTGGCGCGCTCACCGTCAGCGCCGCGCGGCGGTCGGCGTCGAAGCGCTCCTCCGCCCCCGGCACAGACTCCGCCCCGAAGAGATCAGCCGCAAGGCCGAGCTCGGCCGAGGACGCGAGCGCCGATTGCCCGCCGTGCACGTCGCGCACGACCACCTGGTCGCCCGGCTCGAGCGCGAGGATCACCTGCGCCCCCGGCCGGACGCGGTACGTCTCCCGCCCCGGGTCGCGCGGCAGGAGCCCCGGCACGAGCACCCGCGGACGCGTCGCGCTCACGTGGCTGCTTTCGCCGGCTCCTTTGCCGCCTGTTCGGAGGCCTCGGCGATCAGCTGCTCGCCGAGCTCGCGCTTGCCTTTCGAGTCGAGCTTCTTCAGCTCGTTCTCGACAGCGCGGCGGTTGTAGGTCTGGTTCCAGTAGTCGAGCGACTCGAAGCCGAGGAGGACGGCCTTGCCGACGAACTGGCGCAGCACCTCGTTCGTCGGGCCCATTACCCAGCCGGCCTTCGCGTCGCGGAGGTACCGCTCGAGCTCCATGTCGCGCTTGTAGCCCGACCCGCCGCACGCGTGCAGCATCTTGTCCACCACGTGGGCGACGTTCTTCGCCGCCTCGAACTTGATCTGCCACGCCCAGTGGAGGAACTCGCCGCGAGCGAGCACGCCGGGCTCGAGCAGGCGGGTGTTGTTGTCCGTCGCCTTGTCGAACGCCTGCGCGACCGAGAGGGCGAAGATCCGGCACGCGTTCGTGTCCATGACCGCTTCGCCGACGTAGTCCTGGATCGTCGGGTAGTCGGCCACGCGCATGCCGACGTCGACGTGCCGCTTGCGCGTCGTGTGGCGCTTCGCGATGTCGATCGTGCCGAGCGCGATCCCGTTCCACACCGAGGACGAGCCGAGCAGGAACCACGGGTCGACCGACTCGTCGTTCGAGACGGCGCCGTCGCCGACCGGCCCGACGAGCTGCTCGCCCGGGATCTCGACGTTGTCGATCTCGATCGGGCCGGACTGGTTGCCGCGCAACCCGAGCGCGTCCCAGAGGGACGGCTGCGACTGCGCGTGCTCGCCGTCGATCACGAACACCGAGAGGTCGTCGTAGCCGGTGAAGTCCGGGCTCGTCGTCTGCACGACGTAGAAGTCGGCGAAGCCGCCGGAGGTCGTCCACGACGCCTTCTTCCGCACTTTGAACCCGCCGTTCACGCGCTCGGCTCCCGACGAGATCGGATACCAGAAGTGCGAGCCCGTCTCCGGGTCGGAATAGGAGAGCGTCCCGATCTTGCCGCTGTTGAGCGGGCGGATGTACTTGTCGATCAGCTCCGGCGTCGGGCGCAGCATGATCGCGTTGACCGCGCCGCAGTGCATGACGTAACACATCGCCGTGGACGCGCAGCCGTAGCGCGCGATCGTCTCGCAGACCATCGAGTACGCGACGTGGTTCTCGCCGAGGCCTCCGTACTCCTCGGGCACCGTCAGCGCCAGGAACCCGTGCTCGCCGAGCAGTTCGAGATTGCGGCGCGGGAAGAGCAGCTCGTCGTCGGACCGCTTCGCGTTCGCGCGCATCTCCTTCTCGCACAGCTCGATCAGCGTCGCGCGCAGCTCCTTCTGGCGGTCGGTGTAGACCCAGTCGGGATCCCACTCGTAGCCGAGCCCCCAGAACGGCTCGCCGCCCCACATCTTCTCGTCGGACATCAGGCCTCCAATCGTACGGCGTTAGAGGAAGAGGTTCTCACGACGTGGTCGAGCCAGCGCTCGAAGAGCGCGCGGCCGTGCTCCAGCATCTCGTCAACCCATGCGTCGACCGCGCGCAACAGCGTCTCGCCGCCGATCGTCCGCTCGAGCGCGTTCGCGTACTCGGGGACGTCCATCCACTCGCGCGCCATCTCGCTCGACACTTCGAGGTGGAACTGGACGCCGTAGGCGTTGTCGAACCGGAACGCCTGGTTCGGGTATGCGGGCGAGCCCACGAGCCGCACGGCTCCGGTCGGCAGGTCGAATGTGTCGCCATGCCATTGCAGCGCCGGCACCGAAGGGGGTAGCGCGGAGAAGACGGGATCGCGGCTCCCCTCCCCCGTCAGCTCGACCGGCAGCACGCCGACCTCCGGCTCGGCGCCGGCGTAGACCCGCGCGCCGAGGCTTGCGGCCAGGAGCTGCACGCCGAGGCAGACTCCCCAGAAGGGCATGCCCGCGCGAACCGCGTGAGCAATGAACGCCTTCTCGGCGGACAGCCACGGCAGCGCGGAGTCGTCGTTGGCGCTCATCGGCCCGCCCATCGCGACGATCGCGTCGAACTCGCGCCAGTCCGGCAGCTCGTCGCCCGCGTCGACCTCCACCCGATGCAGAGTCGCACCGCGCTCGCGCAGCACGTCCTCGTAGACGCCCGGCGGCTCGCACGCGATGTGCTGGAGGACGAGGACGTTCACCGCACCATCAGTGCGCCGGGGGCTCCCAGCCTTCGAGCGTCGACGGCTGCCAGTCCGTCCCGACCGTCTTCGAGCCCGGCACCCACGAGCCGAGCTCGGGCTGCGGGAACTTCGCGTGCTTCTCCTTGAGCAGGATCCCGTACGAGTTGCCGCTCTGCAGGTGCTTGACGAGCACCTTGCGCGCGATCTCGTCCTCGCGGCCCTCGGGAATCGGGAAGTAGATCTTGAGGAACGAGTTCGAGTAGCGGTCGAACACGGCCGGCACGCCGTCCTCCTCGAGCAGCTCGATGTCCTCGAGCCAGTTGATGTCCTCCCCCGGCGTCGCGGCCAGGAGATCGACGTCTTCGACCAGCGCCATGTCTTCCTGGTACGAGAAGCGGCGGCCGGCAAGGGCCTCGGCGTCGATCGACCGCGAGCTCATTCGACCAGCTCCGTGGGCTGCTCGGGCAGGTAGTCGACCGGATACGCGACGTGCTTCTCGAGCAGCCGCTTGATCTCCGCGAGCGACTTCTCCTCGCTCACGCCGGGGATGTAGTCGGTGCCGGCGAGCGGGACTCGTGCCATCGCGGCGGCCTCGGTCGTGAGCGCGCAGAGATCCTCCGGCTCGAGCGAGTGGACGTTCGTCTTGCCGCACGCCCGCGCGAGCATCTGCACCTCGAGCGTCAGCGTGTGGAGGAAGTTGTAGACGCGCTCCGCCGCTTCCTCGACCACGAGCCGCTTGCGGAGCTCGGGATCCTGCGTCGTGATGCCGACGGGGCAGCGGCCGGTGTGACAGTGGTAGCACTGGCCGGCCGGGACGCCGATCGTGCCCTCGTAGTCGGTGACGCCCGGGATCTCCTTGTTGCAGTTGAGCGCCATCAGCGCGGAGTGGCCGATCGCGACGGCCTTGGCCCCGAGCGCCAGGCACTTGGCGACGTCACCGCCGTTGCGGATCCCGCCCGCGACGACGAGGTCGATCTGGTCGGCGAGGCCGACGTCCTCGAGCGCACGGCGCGCCTCCGGGATCGCCGCCATCAGCGGGATCCCGGTCTCCTCGGTCGCGATGTGCGGACCGGCGCCGGTGCCGCCCTCGGCGCCGTCGAGGTAGATGACGTCAGGCCCGCATTTCGCCGCCATGCGCACGTCGTCGTAGACGCGGGCGGCGCCGAGCTTGAGCTGGATCGGGATCCGGTAGTCGGTCGCCTCGCGGATCTCCTGGATCTTCAGCGAGAGGTCGTCGGGGCCGAGCCAGTCGGGGTGACGCGCCGGCGAGCGCTGGTCGATCCCCGGCGGCAGCGAGCGCATCTCTGCGACCTGCTCGGTCACCTTCTGCCCCATCAGGTGGCCGCCGAGCCCGACCTTGCAGCCCTGGCCGATGAAGAACTCGCAGCCGTCCGCGAGCATCAGGTGGTGCGGGTTGAATCCGTACCGGCTCTGGATGCACTGGTAGTACCACTTCGTCGAGAGGTCGCGCTCGGGCGGGATCATCCCGCCTTCCCCCGAGCAGGTCGCCGTTCCCGCCATCGAGGCGCCCTTGGCGAGGGCCATCTTCGCCTCGATCGAAAGCGCGCCGAAGCTCATCCCGGTGATGTAGATCGGGATGTCGAGCTCGAGGGGGTGCTTCGCGAACCGAGCGCCGAGAACCGTCTTCGTCTCGCACTTCTCGCGATAGCCCTCGATCACGAACCGCGTCAGCGTGCCGGGCAGGAACATCAGCTCGTCCCAGTGCGGGATCGGCTTGAACATCGAGAAGCCACGCATGCGGTAGCGCCCGAGCTCCGACTTGACGTGGATGTCGTTGATGACCTCGGGCGTGAAGATGCGGCTGTGGCCGAGGACGTGCTCATTCGAGGACATCAGAGGACCAGCTTTCGTTCCGAGGGCTCGAGGTTGTCGTAGTTGTAGAGCTTCTTGCCGCAGACGAACTTCTGCAGCTCGGGCGGCGAGCCGAGGCCGTGGATCCGGAACTTGCGCTCGACGAACTCCGTGTCCGCATCCGTCCACTCGCCGGGGACGCAGTCGACGCCGAGCGAGGCGACCGTGCCGCCGACGTAGATCGTCCCGTCGTACATCGAGTCGCCGAGCCCGTGGCCGACGTTGCCGCAGAGGATCATGCGGCCGCGCTGCATCATGAAGCCGGTCATCATCCCGGCGTCGCCGCCGACGATGATCGTTCCGCCCTTCTGGTCGATCCCCGAGCGTGCGCCGACGCGGCCGTGGACGACGACGTCGCCGCCGCGAAGAGCTGCACCGGTCAACGAGCCGGCGTTCCCGGCGACCGTGACGACACCGGACATCATGTTCTCGCAGGCCGACCAGCCGACCCGGCCGGTGATCTGGACCTCGGGTCCGTCGATCAGCCCGCAACCGAAGTAGCCGAGGCTCCCCGCGAAGGTGATCCGGCAGCGCGTGAGGATTCCGACGCCGATGGAGTGCTTCGCGCCGGGGTTCTCGACGGTAACGTCGGTGACGCCTTCCTCGTAGAGGAGGCGCCGGAGCTCGAGGTTGATCAGCCGCGTCGACAGGTCGCGCGCGTCGAAGGTCGCCCGGTCGCCGTCGACCTCGGCGACGCGCGGGGCCTCCGCGGCAGGCTCGGCGAGCCCGCGCGCGTCGTAGGTGATCCTCCCCTCGCCTACCGCTGCCACACCATCACCTCGCCCTCGAACGGGTCGTACGTGTCGATCTCGCGGTCGAGGACGGCCCGGATCGCGATCTCCTCGGAGGCGAGCGCCACCATGTCGTCGCCTTCGTAGAGGACGAGCGGCTTCGCGGCCATCTCGTCCTTGGCGACCCCGAGCGCGTCCTCGGTGACGGCGATGTAGGTGAAGACGCCGTCGAGCTCCTCGAGGCTGTCGCGCATCGCGTCCTCGAGGGACGCGCCGTCGCTCATCTTCTCGGCGAGGTAGACGGCGATGATCTCGGAGTCGCACTCCGAGTTGAAGCGATGGCCGGAGCGCTCGAGACGGCGCTTCCACTGGAAGTAGTTGGTCAGCTGGCCGTTGTGCACGACCGCGACGTCGTTGAACGGATACGCCCAGTACGGATGCGCACCGGAGATGTCTACGTCCGACTCCGTCGCCATCCGGACGTGACCGATGCCGTGCGTGCCGCGGAAGCCGCCGAGGTCGTACTGCGTCGCGACCGACTCGGCGTCACCGAGGTCCTTGATGATCTCGAGCGCGTGCCCGAGTGAGAGCACCTCGGCGCCGGGCACGTCCTCGACGAGGTCGGCGAGCTGCTTGAGGTCGCCGTCGTAGTCGAAGGTCACGCGGAACGCGTACTCGGTCTCCTCCTCGAGGTCGTGGATCTGCGCTCCGTACCGCCACAGCCGCTGCTCGACGAGGAAGCGGTTGCGCTTGATCCGGTCTGCGAACTCGAAGTCACGAGGATCGTTCGCGTCCGCGAGCGTGAACCGCATGACGTATGAGCCCGAGCTCGGGCCGAAGAGCGCGTAGCCCGTCGAGTCCGGGCCGCGGTGCTTCATCGACTGCAGCATCCGCGTGATGTCGCTGCCGACCTCACGGCCGCCGTTGGCGTCGGCGTAGATGATCCCGGCGATCCCGCACATGCCGAGCGCCTAGGGGAGCACGTCGAGGTACTCCTCGACGTCCCAGTCGGACACGGTCGCGCAGTAGCGCTCCCACTCGTCCCGCTTGTAGTGCATGAAGACGCGATACATGTCGCCGGGCAGCGCCGTCTTCACGACCTCGTCGGCCTCGAGCGCGTCGAGCGCGTCGCCGAACGTCATCGGGATCCGGTTCACCTGCTTGCCGGCCTCCATCGCCTCGTAGATGTTCCGCTCCTCGGGCTCGCCGGGATCGAGCTTGCGGTCGATGCCGTCCTTCATCGCCACGATCAGGGCCGCGAGCGAGAGGTACGGGTTCACCGCCGAGTCCGCGCTCCGGTACTCGAAGCGGCCCGGGGCCGACACGCGCAGCGCCGTGGTCCGGTTCTGGTAGCCCCAGTCGGCAAAGACCGGCGCCCAGAAGCCCGTATCCCAGAGACGCCGGTACGAGTTCACGGTCGAGGTCGTGATCGCCGTCAGCGCGCGGAGATGCTCGATGATCCCGCCGATCGCCCAGAGCCCGAGCTGGCTCGGACGCTGCGCGTCGTCGGAATCGGGCATAAACGAGTTGTCGCCCTCTTTCCAGAGCGAGATGTTGTGGTGACAGCCGTTCCCCGAGACACCCATGAACGGCTTCGGCATGAAGCAGGGGAACACGCCGAGCTCGCGGCCGACCTGCTTGCAGACCTGGCGGAACGTCGAGAGGTTGTCGGCCGTCTTCTCGGCGCGGTCGAAGCCGAAGTTCAGCTCGATCTGACCCGGGGCGTCCTCATGGTCGCCCTGGATCATGTCGAGACCGAGCGCCTGCCCGTACTCGACCACCTTGTGGATGACCGGCTGGAGCTCCGCGAACTGGTCGATGTGGTAGCAGAACGGCTTCGTGACGCCCTGCACGTCGGGCGTGCCGTCCTCCTTCAGCTTCAGCCACATCATCTCCGGCTCGGTGCCGGCGCGGAGGTGCAGCCCCGTCTCTGCCTCGAAGGCTGCCTGGATCCGGTTCAGGTTTCCGCGGCAGTCGGAGGTGAGGAATCCGCCGGGGTCCTCGCGCTCCTCGCGGTTCCGGAAGCACGTGCACCAGACGCGCGCCACGCGCCGGTCCCACGGCAGCACGGCGAACGTGTCCGGCTCGGGGATGCCGACGAGCTCGGCCGCTTCGGGGCCGTAGCCGATGTAGTTGCCGTGCCGGTCGACGAAGAGGTTTGCCGTCGAGCCGTAGACGAGCTGGAAGCCCTTCTCCGCCATCGACTCCCAGTGATTCGCCGGAACTCCCTTGCCCATGATCCGGCCGGTGACCGAAGGGAACTGGTAGTAGACGTACTCGACCTTCTCGAGCGCGATCAGCTCCTTCACGCGCGCAACCTGCTCGTCCCGGCCGTCCTGCCCGACGAAATGCTCGATGTCGGTGACCGCCGTGCCCTCGGCGACTGCCATCCGCGTGACTCCTTTCGGGGGACTGACTAACCTCTGATCCTAGAGGAATGGCGACCGAGGTGGAAATAGGGGCAGAAGGCGGAGGCGACGGCCTGGCGCTCGCACGCGAAGTCGTCTTCTCCCCCGTCGCCGACGGCGCCGTCGTCGAGCAGACCGTGCGGCGGCTGGGCGAGGCGATCGGGCTCGGCCTGATCGAGGTCGGAGAGCGGCTGCCGCCCGAAGCCGAGTTGGCGACGATGCTCGCGATCGCGCCGATGACGCTGCGCGAGGCGCTGCGGATCCTCCGCGAGGCCGGTTACCTGGAGACGCGCCGCGGCCGCGGCGGCGGCACGTTCGTGCGGCGCTCGCTCCCGCAGCAGCCCGCTCGGGAGGCGCGCCGACACCTCGCCCGCCTGACCGTCGAGGAGCTAGCGGATCTCATGGACTACCGCGTGGCCATGTCCGGCGCGGCCGTCGCCCTCGCCGCCGAGCGCCGAACGGACGCCGACCTCGTCGCGCTCGAGGGGCTCGTCGAGCAGATGGCGGAGCTCGTTGCGTTCGCGCCGTACCGCCGGCTCGACCACCGCTTCCACATCACGGTGGCATCCGCGGCGCGCTCGCCCCGGCTCGTCGCCGCTGAGACCGCGATCCAGATCGACCTCGCCAAGCTGCTCCGCCTGATCCCGGAATCGGCCGAGATGCTGCACGTCTCCAACGAGCAGCACCGGGAGCTCCTGGCGGCGATCCGAGATCGCTCGGCAACGCGGGCGCGCGGGGTCATGCAGGCCCACGTCCGCGGCACGGGCGACTTCCTCGTCGGGCTCCGGCTCGGGAAGCTCGGCTAGCGAATGGAGCCGCGTCTCGACGTGATCACGCTGGCCGTGGACGACCTCGAGCGCGCGCTTGCGTTCTACCGCGAGCTCGGTCTCGTGTCGAAAGGCATCGTCGGGACCGAGTGGACGGATGAGGCGACCGGCGCGAACGGCGCCGTCGCGATGTTCGAACTGGACGGAGGCATGCTCCTGAATCTGTACTCGCGTGCCGATCTCGCCAAGGACGCCGCGATTCCAATCGCTCGGCCGCAGAGCGGCGACTTCAGCCTCGCGCAACTCGTCCGTAGCCGCGCCGAGGTCGACGAGTTCCTGGAGAAGGCGGCGTCAGCCGGGGCCGCGGTCACACCGGCCCACGACCGGCCCTGGGGGATTTACTCCGGCTACTTCCGCGATCCCGACGACCACCTCTGGGAGATCATCTGGCACCCGGACAGAACCCCGTAGGACGGCCGCCGCGTACGCTTACGGCGATGCCGCGCGTCTCCATCCCCACCTACCACAGCTGAGCGATCGATTACGCCGAGCGTGTCTCGGTGGCCCTGCGAAACCAGGAGCTGTGGAACCAGCTCCGGGACGCCGAAGCGGCGTCGCCCCGAGTGCGCCCGCGGCGTCGACGCTTCACTTGGCGATTCCCGGGTATCGCGCTCGTATGCCGTGGATCGTCGAAGGCCTTTTCGTCTTGGCCAAGACCAGGAGAGGACGCAAGCTTCTTCTAGCTGCCGGGCTCGGGGTAATCGAGCTGGCTCAAAGCGATCAGGCCCGGAAGCTGTACGCAAATGCGCGCGCAAAGGTCATTGACCCGGCCCTCACGACGCTCACGCGCGCATGAAGAAGCTGCTCGAAATCCTCGTTTGCTTCCTGCACCCGCTTGCGGTCGTGCTCGCCTGGATCAATCTCGCCGGCCGGAGTGACCTGACCGGAATCCAGAAGCTCGCCTGGGCCGTCTTCATGATCGTGCCGGTCGTGCCGTTCGTCTACGTCCTGACCGGCGGCGACCTCTGGTGAGCGGCTACCTAGACGGCCACGGGTTCGGGACTCGAGCGTCCGGGCCTTCCTCGCGCCAGTCAGCCTCGTCTTGGTCCTCCTCTTCGTCCTTGTCCTCCTCGTCGCCGCGCACAGGTACGCAGAGTTTGCCGTCCTCGGTTTGGTGGTAGTTTGTCTTTGCAGCGTTCCCGTGGCTTGCCCTCGCACGAGCCCGCGTTTTTCTTTCTTGGGGGCCAACGGAAGGGAACATCATGAGAAATCGTTTGCGGCGTGTGCTTGAGCGGCTGCGTGCCGCGGCCGGGTTCGACCGGGCGAGGACGCGACCCGGCGGCATCCGTGCCGGCCAGAGGGCGCAGTGACCCAGCCGGCGTCGAGTGATCATCGCTGCGACTGCGGCTATCAGATCGCGAAAGCGGCGCCGTTCCCACGTTGTCCGATGTGCGGAGCCATGGACTGGAAACGGATTGCGGTTGAGCGCCAGCCGAACCTGCGGGTTGCGCGGGTATGACCTTCCGCCAGCGTCTTCGACTCTGCGTCGCGGTGATCGCGCGACATCGGCGGTGGGTGGCCGGCGCGATCTTCGCCGCTGTCACGCTGCTTGCCTGCTTGTTGCTCGGCAGGCTGCTGACGGGCTCGAGTTGGCCGCTTGCGCATGCGAGCCTCTTGCTCGTCGCTGCAGCCGGCCTCTGTTACTTCGTCGGTTTCGTGGCGCGTGCCCGCGGCTGGCGTCGCCTGTTCCCGTCTGATGAATGCCCGGGGCAGGCGCGCTGCCTGGCCTCGGTCGGGGCCGCGGCTGCCAGCGGTATCGTCTTGCCGTTCCGGCTCGACTATCTGATCAAGATCGGGACGCTGCGGCGGCTCGGCGGGATCAGAGTCAGCCTCGAGGCGATCGCGCTTTCGATCATCTCTCTAGGCATGGTCGATGCAGTCGCGATGCTGCCGCTCTCGATCTCGGCTACCGCTACCAGCTCAGCCAGCCTCCGGAGCCCGCTCCTCGTGGTTGTCACCTTCGGCATCGGGTGCTGCATTCTCTTGCTGACAAGCGCGCGCCTCGTCCGCCTGCCACTCTTCCGCCGCAGCCGACGATTGCGCACGGTCGCCGGGCACGTCTCCGCCTACAAGACCGCCGCCGGGCGCCGGAGCGCGAGCATCGCCGCGCTCTACCTGCTCGCCTGCTGGACCGCGCGCGCCCTCGGCACCGTCCTACTGCTCAGCGCACTCGGTCTCCGCTTCTCGCCCACTATTGCACTCTGCGTCATCTGCCTCAGCGCCGCAGCCGGCGTCGTCCCGATCACGGCGGGCGGCCTCGTCGTCAGCGTCGGCGCCACGGCCGCCATTTTGCTCACGCTCGGCGTCGGCAAGGACATCGCGATCAACTACTCCCTCGCTTCCGGCCTACTCATCACCAGCAGCGCGACCCTCGCCGCGCTCTGCGGAGCTGCCCTCTCGATCGCAACACTCGCCCTCGCACGGCGACGAGCAGCACCACGCGCGGGCAGCGCTTGACACACAACCTGAAACTCGCCGTCGGAGACATCGTCGTCTATCGCTCTCACGGGGCCGGACCCGTGACTGCTCGAGAAAGCCGAGTCATCCTCGGCAAACCCCAGGAGGTGATCGTGCTTGCGCTCGCGCACGGACTGCGGGTCGAACTCCCGCTACAGCGCGCACACCAACTCCTCCGGCCTCTGGCGACCGAGTCAGACATCTCCCGCGTACAAGAGGCGCTCAGCACCGACCACGCCCTCAGCGGCGACACCTGGCTAAAGCGCCAGCGAGAATCCGTCTCGAGCCTGAACGACGGTGATCCAATCGGCCTCGCCCACATCATCCGAAACAGCACACGCCGCCAGGCTGCGAGGTCACCGAAGGGCGGCAAGCCACCACAGTCGCTATGGGAACGGCAGATAGCCACAAAAGCGCGCTCGCTTCTCTCAACGGAGATCGCCTATGCGCGCGCCATCGAGCCGGATGAAGCGAACAGCTGGATCGACCAGCAACTCAGTCAACGCCCGTGAGCGACGACCGCACTGCGACCGATGGCCCGCCGCGTCCGCTCCTCTGCGCCCGGTGCGTCCGGGCACCTCGAGATCGGGATGATCGGACAACCTGGGTTACTCTCGCCGAGGAGCAGATCTGCCCCGGCTGCTTGACACTGAACGACCGCGCGCGGCTGCAGTTCGACGCAGACCACTAACACGCGCACTCGAATGCTCACGCCCCTGCTCCGCCATGAGCTCTTCAGTTCCAGGGGTAGGGAGAGTTGGATGCGGCGTGGGTTACGCCCTGCTCGTACCGCGAGAGCCTGAACGCCTCGAGCCGGCTCTCGCCGCCGCCGAGGATGTCGCGGGCGACGAGCTTGCCGAGCCCGATCATCTTGAAGCCGTGGTTCGAGTCCATGACCATGTACGCGTTCGGCAGCGCGTAGTCGACAACGGGGTAGTTGTCCGGCGTGAACGCGCCGATGCCGCCGTGCGGGTCGGTGTGCCACTCGGCGGAGCGGCCGCGGAAGCGCTCGTGCGCCCACGCAAGCCCGGCGGTGAAGTAGTCGGTGAACTCGTCGCCGACGACGTGGGCGGGATTGGCGTGCCCGTACGGCTCGAGCTCGAACTCCGGGCCGAGCTTGATCGGCACGCCGCCGCCCTGAACGCCGTAGCCGCGCTTGCCGATCTTGTAGTAGATCCCCCACGGCCCCTCATCGATCACGCGGCCGTCGCGATCGGAGCGGAGCGGGACGACGTGGTCGAGGTGCACAACCGGGGCCTCTCCGTCGGCGGTCGTCAGCTCGACGTCGTCGAGCCAGTAGTCGCCCTCCTGGAGCTTCCAGTACGTGACGATCGGCTTCGTCTCGTAGGCGGCGCCGTTGCCGTCGGCCTCGATGCGCGGCGAGTCGCCCACTGGTGAGGTCGGCTTGTCCTTGCGGGCGACCTGGACCTCCGGCGGCAGGCCGAGCATGCGCCACACGTGACCGCTCCACGGGCCGGCGCCCGCGATGAGGAGCTCGGTCTCGATCGAGCCCGCGGACGTCTCGACCGAATGGACGAGGCCGTCGTGGAGGTCGATGCCGGTGACCTCGACGCCTTCGAAGATGCGGACGCCCTGCGCCCGCGCGAGCCGGGCGAGGTTCTCGACCGTCTTCATCGTCTCGGCCCAACCGCCCTGGCGCTCGTGGAGGACGGCCTCGATCCCCTCCCCGTTCCAGTCGGGGAAGATCGCGCGCATGTGCTCGGTGCACGCCTGCTCGCCGAGCACGACGTCGGAGCGGTAGCCGATCTCGGCCTGGCGCTGCTGGATCGCGACGCAGTCCTCGGCCTGCACCTCGGGTACCGCGGCGATGTAGCCGACCGGGTGATAGCCGAAGCCGGCCGGATCGGTTTCGAACAGCTCGACAGAGACGCGGATCACCTCGGCCATGGGCGGCGAGAAGTAGAAGTTGCGGACGACGCCGCAGGCGATTCCCGACGCGCCCGCGCCGATGTGGTTCTTCTCGAGGACGACGATGTCGTCGCCGGAGCCGAGCTCGACGGCGAGGTGGTAGGCGGTGGAAAGACCGTGGACTCCCCCACCGATGACGACGTACTTTGACTTGCCCGGCAGATCCGGCATATCATCTCCTTGTATTGCCTTCACGGCAATGCCATTTCCAAACCTGCGAACGAGAGTACCAGCATGCCCCGGACAGGACAACCAGCCGTACGCCACGTCGGCGCCGTCGAGCGGGCGATCGCGGTGCTCGACGCGCTCTCCGGCGGCAGCCCGGAGCTCGGGACGAACGAGATCGCCCGCCGCACGGGGATCAACGCGAGCACCGTTTCGCGGCTCCTGGCGACGCTCGCGAATGCGCGCCTCGTCGAGCACGTGCCGGCGAGCGGCCGCTACCGCCTCGGCCCGCGCCTCCTGCAGCTCGGGAGCCTCGTGCTCGGCCGTCTGGACCTCCGCGACGTCGCGCGTCCGCACCTGCAGGAGCTCGTCCGCACGACCGGGATGACCGCGACGCTCTCCGCGCCCGGCGAGCACGACGCGGTTACCGTCGACTTCGTGCAGAGCGACGCGACGGTGCAGAGCGTGGCGCGTGTCGGCCGTCCGAGCATCGGCCACGCGACAGCGGCCGGCAAGGTGCTCCTCGCCTTCTCGAACGCGGAGCCTCCGCCCGGCGAGCTGAAGGCGTACACGCGCCGGACGATCACCGACCGCGGAGTGCTCGAGGCGAATCTCGGGCGTGTCGCGCGCCAGGGCTACGCCGAAGCAGCCGGCGAGCGCGAGGAAGACCTCAACGCGGTCGCGGCGCCGGTGTTCGACGCCGACGGCGTGCTGGCCGGGATCGTCGGGCTCCAGGGCCCCTCCTCCCGCTTCGGCCGCGACGCCATGCGGGCCGCGGTCGACCCGCTGCTCGCCGCTACGCACGAGATCTCGGTCGGGCTCGGCTGGAGCGCTCCGGAATGATCGAAGCCTGGACCGACGAGCAGCGGGAACAGTTCGAGCGTGACGGCTTCGTCGTCGTCGACGAGCTCATCGACGCAGAGACCGTCGACCGGCTGCGCGAGCGCTTCGAGCCGCTCTTCCGCGGCGAGTGGGCAACGGGGATCAAGCCCGACGAGGTCAACTGGCTCGCCGGACGCGACCCCGAGGACCGCACCCGCCAGATCTGCAACGGCTGGAAGGCGGACCCGGCGATCGCGGCCCAGGTGCTATCCGAGCGCAGCGGACGGCTGGCCGGCGAGATCGCCGGCTGGGACGGTGTCCGCCTCGGCCAGGACAACTGCCTCTGGAAGCCTCCGGGCGCGAGGTCGCTCGGCATGCACCAGGACGGGAGCTACCTCGACTACCTCGTGCCGCCGGAGATGCTCACCTGCTGGATCCCGCTCGACGACACCTCGGCCGAGGCCGGAACGATCACCTACGCGGCCGGCTCGCACCGGTGGCCGCGCGCGCCGGAGAACCGCGGAGAGTTCCATGCGCCGGCCGACTGGCTCGCGCCGGTCAACCGCGCGGTGCCCGACGGCGAGGAGCTCCGGCTCGTCCCGGTCGAGGTGAAGGCCGGCGGCGCAGCGTTCCACCACCACCTCACGTTCCACGGGTCCGGCCCGAACACCGCGGACGTCCACCGGCGCGCCGTCGTCTCCCATTTCATCCGCGCCGAGACGACGTTCCACCCCATCCACACTGATCCGAATTACTCGCGCTACCGGCGCGTCGGCGACCTTTCGCTCGACGAATCGTTCTTCCCGATCGTCTGGACGCGCGACTAAGGAGCCGGAGCCCAGACGAGGCAGGACGCCCGCTCGCGTACTGCCCGCTCGGCCCGCCGATAGCGCCGGCTGGACAGGTGCCCGCGGTCGGGGCCGAAGACGAGCAACCCAGGGTCGCGCTCGGCGACGACCTCGAGCAGCGCGTCGACCGGATGCGGACTGCAGACGCGCAGGCGCTCGACCTGGACGGCCAGCGAGCAGGCGAGCTGCACCGGTTTGAACAACGCTTCCTGGAGATCCTCCCTCTCGACATAGCCGTAGCCGAGCAGGGAATACGCCGTCGGCAAGACCTCGGCGACATTGACGAGGACGAGCGGCTGCCCGTTCTCGACCGCCGAGTCGACCGCGAACGCGACCGCCTCCTCCGCGTAGGGAACGTCGAACGTGACGAGCAGCACGGGCCGGTTGCGGGAGCCGAGGGCCGCGATGTCCTCGTGCGTGTTCCTGCGCCGGAGGGTCTGCACCGCTACTCCGGATGCAGCTGCCAGCGCGGCGCTGTACGCGCGGTGCGGCGATACCGCCGCCGCCAGCGAGGAAGGAATCCCACGAGCCAGCCGACCATCGCCAACGGAACGAGGGAAATGAACGACGCACTGACGAAGATGATCAGCGGCGCCAGGACCGCAGCCGCACCGGCCGCCAACCCGAGCGCTTCGAGCTTGTGGCGCCTCACGCTCCGGAGCAGCTGCTCGTACTCCTCGGCCGGAATCTGCGCCGTATTCCACGAGCGTCCGCACTTCTCGCACTGCCAGCGCTCGCCGTACGCGACGTCTCGCTTCTCGCCGCACTCGCAGCTGATCGTGATCGGCGGCTTCGCCACTGCGCCAATTGTACGACCGCTGCATTGAATCCTCTAGCAGTAGGTGTTACGTTCGCCGCTCCGCTCGCGATTTGGGGTCTTCCGAACAGGAGGTGGGACTGTGGCTGAGGCAGTCGTCGAGGAACGTCAGCTCCTGAAGACGCTTCGGTGGTACGACGGGTTCGTCATCTGCCTCGCGAACCCCGGCTTCTTGCTGGGCTCGCTCGGCTTCTCGGTCGTCGATCTCGGAGGCTGGGGCTCGGCGATGGTCTGGGGGATCACGGCCGCGATCGTGTTCCCGGTGACCGTCATCTACTCCGAGCTCGCAGGCATGTTCCCGCACAAGTCGGGAGGTGTGTCGGTCTACGCGAACGAGGCCTGGCGCAAGTACACGACGCTCATCGGGCCTGTGGCGACGTTCGGCTACTGGATCGGCTGGTCGGTGGTGCTCTCGTTCCTCGGCCTCTTCACCGGCTACATCATCCAGGCCGCCTGGTTCCCCCACGAGCCCTACGGAACGTATGCCTTCGGCGGCGCGAAGCTCGACAACGGCTACTTCAGCACGGGCTCCGTCCACATCGGCCTTCAGCACCTCATCGCGATCGGCCTCATCGTCGCCGTCTGGGCCTTCAACGTCTTCGGCACGCGGATCGCCGTCGCGTACAACTACATCGCCGGCGGCCTGCTGATGTTCCCGCTCTTCTGTTTCACGCTCCTGCCGTTCCTGAACGGCGACTTCCACTCCTCGAATCTCCACTACACGGTTAGCGCGCCCGGTCACGCCTGGGGTGGCGCCCAGATTGTGCTCGTCTGGATCTGGATCATCATCTGGTCGACGGCGCCGGAGGCCGCCGCCACCTTCGCCCCTGAATACAAGGACACGGTCCCGGACACGCGAAAGGCCCTCATCTCGTCGGCCGCGTTCATCCTGCTCATCAACACGGTGGTGCCGATCTCCCTGACCGGGGGCGTGGGCGCGAAGACCGTCGGCCTGTACGACTACGTCGGCGCCCTCAAGCAGCTCGTGGGCTCGGGCGCGACGAACTTCTTCGTCGTGGTCATGGCCATGAGCTTCCTCATGTCGATGAACACGGCGACGGCCGACGGCAGTCGCGCGCTGTTCGGCATCTCGCGGGACGGTCTGACGATCAAGGAGCTCGGGCGGTTGAACCGCTTCAACGTGCCGGGCAACGCGATGACGCTCGACATGGGCATCAACATCCTGTTCGTGCTCTTCGTCGGCAACCTGTTCGGGATCCTCGTCGCGAGCAACATCGGCTATGTGCTCGCGAACATGTTCGCAATCTCGGCATTCGTGCTCCTGCGGAAAGACCGCCCGAACTGGCCGCGCCCGATCAGGCTCCCGAACGTCTGGGTGCCGATCGCAGGGTTCTTAGCCGCGGCGTTTGCACTGTTCAGCGTCGTCGGCATCGGCTGGTTCCAGGAGGCGGGCGGCGGAGCCGTGTACGGCGGGACGAAGAACAAGATCATCGGCTTCTCCGTCCTCGCGGTCTCGCTGCTGCTCTTCCTGTTCCGTCGGATCGTCCAGGACGGGGAGAAACCGCACTGGCGGGAGGAGACGCCGACGATGCCCGACGAAGCGCCGGCGGCGGTCGTCGACGCGCCGAGCGTTCCCGCGACGTAGTCCAGAAAGCTTAGGAGACAGCTTCGAGGCGGGCCCGTCCGCCTCGAAGCACCCGCTCGACGAAGATTGCGACGAGCGTCGGGTCGAACTGAACCCCCGCCGCGCGGCGCAGCTCCGCGACCGCCGCCGCCGACGAAATCCCGCGACGGTAGGGGCGGTCGCTCGTCATCGCGTCGTAGGCGTCGGAGATCGCGATGATGCGTGCGGCGACCGGGATCTCCTCACCCGCAAGCCGGTCGGGATAGCCGCCACCGTCCCAGCGCTCGTGGCTCGAGCGGACGGTGCGGGCGACGTCCTCGAACCCTCCGGCGCGAGAGACGATCCGCTCGCCGATCACCGTGTGCTCCCGCAGGAGCTTCCACTCGGCTTCGTCCAGCGGCTCGGGCTTGAGCAGCAGCCCCTCGGGGAGGGCGAGCTTGCCGACGTCGTGGAGCTCAGCGGCCATGCGCACCAGCTCGGCTTGAGAGCCGACGAGCCCGGCTTCGGCCGCGAGCGCCGACGCGAGGTCGGCGACCGTGGTCGTGTGGTGGCCGAGCTGTGAGTCGCGCTCGAGCAGCGCCTGTACGAGCACGTCGCGGCTGTCGTGTCCCGCGGGCCTGTTCCCCTTCTCGGCGTACATGCGCCGGTCGGCGAGCTGGAGCGCATGGTTCGCAGTGTCGGCCTCGTGGGGGATGAGGACGTGGCCGCCGGAAGAGGTGATGGCGAAGCCCTCGCCGTACTCGCGGAGGCTGGCAGCGGCGGCCGCCCGCACCCATTCGAGGTCGACCGAGCCTCCCGTGACGAGGACGCAGAACTCGTCGCCGCCGAGGCGGTACGCGAGCCCGCGGCCGCGCACGGCCGCGCGCAGGCGCTGCGCGATCCGGCGCAGGAGGGCGTCGCCGGCGCTGTGCCCGAAGCTGTCGTTGTAGGACTTGAAGCCGTCGAGGTCGAGCAGGAGCAGGATGTGCTGCCCGGGGTCCTCGTCGGCACTGAGATCCTCAAGCTTCGCGACGAGCGCACGCCGGTTGAGGAGGCCGGTGAGCGCGTCGGTCAGCGACTCGCGACGCGTCCGGTCGAGCAATCCGAGGTACTCGCCGAACGTAACGGCGAGACGCCCGAGCACTGCAGCCAGGCCGAGCGTGGCGGTGACCACAGCGACGGTGTTCTGGCGCTCGAAATGATCCCAGAGCTCGACCGTGAGGCAAACGACGCCCAGCCCGACCGGCACCATGAGCAGACCCCAACCCTCGAGGCGGGCGGCCCGGCGGCGGACGCCGGGCGCGCACGACGCCGCGGCGATGAGCACGAACGCCGCCTGCCAGCTGAGGTCGAGCCAGGTGCCGTAGCTATACGTCCCCTTGGAGATCTCGTAGAGGTACGCGCTGTCGCCCACGGCGAACAGGCCGAGCCCGCCGACGACGAGGAGCCATTCCCGGTCGAGCCTCCAGCCGGAGAAGGCGAAAGCGCCGACGACGAGCGCGAGAAGGATGATGTCCGCGCCCGGGTAGGCCATGTTCGTCGCGACCGCTGCGAGGCCGCCGCTCGACGCGTGCCAGATCACGTCAAGGACGACCCCGGCGGCCACCGAGCAGACGGTGAACGCCGCGATGATCCCGTCGAGCCAGACACTCTGGTTGAAGCGAACGACGCGGGAACGCACGAGCAGCGCGAGCCCCACGAAGACCGGCGGATAGAAGCCGAGGTAGCCGGCGTCGGCGTACGAGGGGTAGGGCTGCTGCGCGCTCGGGGTGCTCTGGAGTACCCAGGTGTAGTAGAGGTCGCCCACCGTCCAGGCCGCGACGCCGATCCCGATCAGGATCCAGGCGAGGCGATCCTCCTTGTGCCGCAGCCCGCGGATGAGGCAGGTGAGCGCGGCGACCTCGCCGACGCCGTCGTAGAGCCAGTAGGTGAAGAGGTGCGAGAGCGACGCGCTGCCGTAACCGGCCAGGAGCTGCGTCGCAACGAGGATGAACAGGACCGCCGTGACCCCGAGCCCGAAAAACGGCAGGCTGCGGCGGACCCTCAACGCAGTTGCATCCATCACTCTGCGATGTTCGGACGGACGCGCGGCGCGCCTCTCCCTCGATCGAGGGATTGGCGATTCGCTAGTGCCCGGACGCCGCGAGCACCCGGGCATATCCCTTGCCGACGGCGAGCGCAGCCCAGGCGAAGCGGCCGATCGCGGCGCGAGACAGCCTGCGGTTCGGCAACTCCACGACGAAGGCCGTCGAGCCGCGCAGGATGTGGTTCTCCCACCCGACCACGCTGCCCGGCTCGCGAGGCAAGCGCACAAGGGACGAGCCCACAGCCGAGGCGAAGCGACGCTCCAACGCCTTGCTCCCTCCACCCTCATCGACGACATCGAGTGGCTGGTGGAACCAGATCGAGACCTGTGGGCGGAGACGCTTGATCAGGTCGTACGCGATCGTACTTTCCGGCTCCGACAGCGAACGCGGCCCCGAGTAGACGAGGCCTTTCAGCCGCTCCCAGCGCCAAGGGAAATTGCGGTTGAGATCGACGCCGCGCGCGTTCCCGCGCGTTCCGGCCGCCGCGCCATCCGGGTTGAGCGTCGGCACGACCCAGAGGTCGAGACCCACCGGCGAAGCGCGCTCGAGGCGGCGCGCGATCGCGATCCCGGCCGTCTCGTCGCCGTGGATGCAGCCGACGACGAGCTCTCGGCGGGCAGCGCCTGGCTCGCCCACCTCGAAGGCCACGATCGGCCTCCCTTCGACCGAGCGACCGAGCACGACCCGCTGAACAGGAGGATTTGCTGCGAATGTCGTCGACCCGAAGAAGAGCAATAGCGAGAAGCAACCAGTCGCTACTGCGCGCACAGTGGCCTGGTCAGATGTTCCCGTTGAAGGTGTCGCACGCTGACGGCTTGCCCGTCTCGTAGCCGCGGCCGAACCAGTGCTGGCGTTGCGCCGAGGAGCCGTGCGTCCAGGTCTCGGGGTCGACCTGTCCTTGCGTCTCCGATTGGATCCGGTCGTCGCCGACGGCGGCCGCGGCGTTGAGCGCGTCGCTGATGTCCGCCTGCGTGAGCTCGGTGATGTAGCCGGTTTGTGTGGCGTGGTGGGCCCAGACCCCCGCGAAGCAGTCTGCTTGCAGCTCCGTGCGCACCGATCGTCCTTCGGAGCCGGCCTGGCTCGAGCCCTGGCCGAGGATGCCGAGCAGGTCTTGGACGTGGTGGCCGTATTCGTGCGCGAGTACGTATGCCTGCGCGAATGGGCCGCCGCGGGCGCCGAAGCGCGTGCGGAGCTCGTCGAAAAAGCCGAGGTCGATGTAGACGTGCTTGTCGAGCGGGCAGTAGAACGGGCCGACGTCGGTGCTGGCTGGACCGCAGCCGGTGTCCGTCGAGCCGGTGAAGAAGACTGTCTTGGCGATCGTGTACGTGCGGCCGTTCGAGTCGAACAGTTGCTGCCAGTAGCGCTGAACACTGTTCACGTCGGCGACGATCCGACAATCCTCTCGCGAGTTCGCCTGCGCACCCGTCTGGCACTCCTGGCCAAGCACGTCTCCCGGCGGCGCCTGGGCGACGGTCGAGCCGTCGAGGTTGCCGAGCGGACCGGACAGGCCGCCCCCGCCGGACAGCACGCTCAGAAGCAGGTAGATCACAAGCCCGGCGAGACCAAGCCCTCCACCTCCCACTGTGAGCCCGCCGCCGGGAAGGCCGCCGAATCCTCCGCCGCCGCGGCGATCCTCGATCTGGGATGGGTCAAGCCTGGCGTTTCTGCGGTACCGCATCTCGACCAGAGTCTTCCAGGGTGAGGCAACGTGCATCCTTGTTCGCCGCGTGTCACGATGTGAGCGCGTGCACCTGGACGAAGAAAAGCTCGAGGCACTCCGGAGTTGGGGCGAGCGACTGCGGCAAACGGGTGGTGAGGAGTACGCCGCTGTCGGTCGCGCGATTCTGATGCTCGTCGAGGAGATCGACCGGTTGCACATCGACCTCTGGCACGCGCGCATGCAGCTCCGCGAGGAAGAGGTTGCCTCGACCGGCGCGACCACCGAAGACGAGGAGCCGGTTGTGTCGGGCCTTCAGGCGCGGCTACAGAAGGTGCTTCGGCGCGAGGTAGCCGCCGACCCTGTGGAACAACCTGCGCTGGACACGGAACCGGTCACGCGGGAGTCGGCACAAGCGTGGATCGCCGCGTTGCGGAAGCACAAGTGAGTCCTCGTTCAGGACTCTGGAGCCGTCCGTTCAGTGGAATACCCGTCGAGCTCTTCGCATTCGAGACAGACCCACTCGCCCTCGTGGTCCTCGCTTGCGCTGAGGGCGGCCGGCACCATGGTCACGCCGCAGGTCGCACAGATCGGTGGGCGGTCGTCGGACTCCACTAGGGCAGCAAGCTGATCACGCGCTCGCGCTTGGCGCGCGATGCGAGCGTCTGCCGCCTCGTGGCCGAGAGCTCCGTCTTCCGCAGGCGAATCGACTGCGGCGTCACCTCGACGGCCTCGTCGTCGGCGATGAACTCGAGTGCCTGCTCGAGCGACAGCACGCGTGGCGGGATCAGCCGCACGGCCTCGTCGGCGGACGCGGCGCGAACGTTCGTCAGCTTCTTCGGCTTCGACGCGTTCACGTCGAGGTCGTCGTTGCGCGCGTTCTCGCCGACGATCATGCCTTCGTACAGCTCGTCGCCCGGCGAGACGAAGAGCGAGCCGCGCTCCTGCAGGTTGAGGATCGCGTACCCGGTCGCCTGTCCCCGCCTGTCGGAGACGAGGCTGCCGGTCGGTCGCGAGCGCAGCTCGCCGTGCCACGGCTCCCACCCTTCGAAGACGTGGTGGAGGATGCCGGTGCCGCGCGTTTCGGTCAGGAACTCGGTGCGGAAGCCGACGAGCCCGCGGGCGGGGACGAGGTATTCCATGCGCGCCCAGCCGCTGCCGTGGTTGACCATCTGCTGGAGACGGCCCTTGCGGAGCGCGAGCAGCTGCGTGACGACGCCGACGTACTCCTCGGGGACGTCGATCGCGACCCGCTCGATCGGCTCGACGCGCCGTCCGTCGAGCTCCTTGGTCAGAACTTCCGGCTTTCCCACGGTCAGCTCGAAGCCCTCGCGGCGCATCAGCTCGACGAGGATCGCGAGCTGGAGCTCGCCGCGGCCCTGCACCTCCCACGCATCAGGTCGCGAGGTCGGGCGGACGCGCAGTGAGACGTTCCCGACGAGCTCGGCATCGAGCCGCTCGGAGATCTGGCTTGCCGTCAGGCGGCTTCCCTCGGTGCCGGCAAGCGGGCTCGTGTTGATCCCGATCGTGACCGACAGGCTCGGCTCGTCGACGGTGGTGACCGGGAGCGGCCTGGGATCGTCGGGGTCGGCGATCGTCTCGCCGATCGTCACCTCCGCGAGTCCCGCGAGCGCGACGATCTCGCCGGGCCCGGCCTCGTCGGTCGGAACGCGCTCGAGCGCCTCGGTCACGTAGAGCTCGGTCGCCCGCGCGCTCACGATCGTTCCGTCGGCGCGACACCAGGCGATCGGCGCGCCCTTGCGGAGCGTTCCGTGGCGGATCCGGAGCAGCGCGAGCCGGCCCATGTACGGGCTCGCGTCGAGGTTCGTGACCAGGGCCTGCAGCGGATGCCCGGGATCGTGGCTCGGCGGCGGGATCGCCTCGAGCAGGGTGTCGAACAGCGGCAGCAGGTCCGGCGCCAGTTCGTCCGGAACGAGACCGGCGCGACCGGCGCGCGCATCGGCGAAGACGATCGGGAACTCGATCTGCGATTCGTTCGCGTCGAGGTCGAGGAAGAGCTCGTAGACCTCGTCGACGACCTCCGACGGCCGCGCGTCCGGCCGGTCGACCTTGTTGACGACGAGCACGATCGGGAGCTTCTGCTCGAGAGCCTTGCGCAGCACGAACCGCGTCTGGGGAAGCGGCCCTTCGGAGGCGTCCACGAGGAGGAGGACGCCGTCGACCATCGTCAGCCCGCGCTCGACCTCGCCGCCGAAGTCGGCGTGCCCGGGCGTGTCGACGATGTTGATCTTCGTCTTCCCGAGCCGCACCGCCGTGTTCTTGGCGAGGATCGTGATGCCCTTTTCGCGCTCGAGGTCCATCGAATCGAGCACGCGCTCGGCCACGTCCTGGTTCTCGCGGAACGAACCTGACTGCCACAGCATCGCGTCGACGAGCGTCGTCTTCCCGTGGTCGACGTGCGCGACGATCGCGACGTTGCGGAGCTCGTCGCGGGCGATCAGACCGGATTCGGACACGCCGCTACTGCTGATCGGGCTGCGCCGGCGCATCCGGCGAATCCAGCGAATCAGGCGCATCCGGCGAAGGCGGCGGTGCGGTTCCCTCGAGACGGGCCTGCTTCTTGGCCTGCTTCCGCTCCCGCTTCTCTCTCATCGCCTGCTCCCGTGCCCGCTTGGCCGCTGTCTGGGGGTTCCGTCTCTTGGCCATCAGCGAGTGACCCTCCGGTTGCGGGAGCGCCGCCGCCGGGCGCCGGTGCGGTGAGCCGGGCCGCGAGCGGAGACGCCGGACGAAGCGAGCTGTTCGGCATGCCCGAGCCTCCCGGCGATCCTGCGCACCTCGAGCTCCTGCTCAGGCAGGACGAGTGTGATGCCGGTACCCGTACGGCCGGCCCGGCCCGTCCTGCCGATGCGGTGGACGTAGTCCTCGGAGGTACGCGGCGGATCGAAGTTGATCACGTGAGTGATCTTGTCAACGTCGAGGCCGCGCGCCGCGACGTCCGTCGCGATCAGCGTCGAGACCCGGCCCGACTCGAACCGCGAGAGCGAGCGCTCGCGGGCGTTCTGGGACATGTTTCCGTGCATGACCGCAGCGCGAATGTCGTGGTCGCGCGCGAGCTTCCGCGCGAGTCTGTCGGCGCCGTGCTTGGTGCGCACGAAGACGAGCGCGAGCCCGCGCTCCCGCCCGAGCTGCTCGGCCAGGCGCTCGAGCTTGTCCGCGGCGGTCACCGACACGAACTCGTGGCCGACGTCGCCGGCGCGGTCTGCGACCTGAGCTCCCGTGCTGAACCGGGACGCGTTGTCGGTGTAGGTCCGGGCGAGATCGGCCACCGGGCCGTCAAGCGTCGCCGAGAACAGCATGGTCTGCCGATTCTGCGGAATCCGCTCGAGGATGCGGTCGACCTGGGGCCGGAAGCCCATGTCCAACATCCGGTCGGCCTCGTCGAGGACGAGGACGCGAACCGATCCGAGCGAGACGAGACGCCGCTCGAGGAGGTCGTGGAGCCTCCCCGGAGTTGCGACGAGGATCTCGGCGCCACGGGCCTTCTTCGCCTGACCGACGACCGAGGTTCCACCGTAGACGGCGGCGACGCGCAGGTCGCAGGCTGCGGCAAGGGGCTCCAGATCGGCAACGATCTGGGATGCGAGCTCGCGCGTCGGGACGAGCACGAGCGCGCTCGGATGCCCGCCGGCACCGGCCGTCCGCATGATCAGCGGGAGGCCGAAGGCGAGTGTCTTCCCGGAGCCCGTCGGCGCTGCGGCCAGGATGTCGACGCCGGCGAGAGCGTCGCGCAAGACGAGTTCCTGGATCGCGAACGGCGAGGTGATGCCGAGGCGGTCGAGAACCTTTACGAGGGGCGGGCTCACTCCGAGCACCGCAAACGGCTGAGACATACGTTCCTTCCTTGTTGAAAAAGCGTCGAGATACAAGAGCCTCGAACGCCTGGAACACAGGAGGAACGAGAAACCGAATCTCCCGGCCGCCGATCGGCGACCGTCCACGCAACGGTAGCACCCGGATGTCAGGCAATTGTTTCGGATGCATTGCCACCGATAGCCTGGGCAGCAGCTGAGAGTCTCACCGCACCCCCAAGGGAGGTCAGGGCATGACGTCCAAGGACAAGAACGCGAAGAAGAGCATGGAGAAGAAACCGGCTCAGAAGACACTGAAGGAGAAGCGGCAGGCCAAGAAGGCGAAGAAATAACCAGTACGGGCCGAGCAGCTCGTTTCTCGGTTCGGTAGTAGGCCCCTGATGGGGATGTTCTTCCACGACCGCGGCGAGGCGCCTCCCGAACGGGCTGACGATCCCGAGGTGCGGCGCGCGAACCTGCGCCGGATCGGCCCGTTGTTCAAGCCGTACCGGCGGCGGCTTTCGGTCCTGCTCGGGCTGATCGTCGCGAGCGCCGGCCTCGGCGTCCTGCCGGCGTTCCTGCTGCGCCGCGTCCTCATCGCGATCGAGGCCCACGACACACGAGCGGTCTCCGTGAACGCCGGCGGAATGATCGTGATCGCGATCATCGCCGGAGCGCTCGGCGTGGTTCAGACACTGCTTTCGAATCAGGTCGGCCAGCGCGTCATGCACGACCTGCGCGCCGCTGTGTTCCGCCACCTGCAGCGGCTCTCGCTCGCCTTCTTCACGCGCACCCGGACCGGCGAGGTGCAGTCACGCATCAACAACGACATCGGCGGCGTCCAGAACGTCGTGACGAACACCGCCACCAGCATCACGTCGAGCCTCACGACGGTCGTCGCGACGATGGTCGGAATGCTGCTTCTGAGCTGGCAGCTCGCGGTCTTCGCGTTCGCGTTGATCCCGTTGTTCGCAGTGCTCACGCGCCGGGTCGGAAACGAGCGCCGGCGGATCGCAAAGTCGACGCAGGAATCGCTCGCCGACATCTCGAGCATCGTCCAGGAATCGCTTTCGGTCAGCGGGATCCTGCTCGGCAAGACGATGGGCCGCGGCGACGAGCTCGCCGACCGCTTCGAGGGAGAGTCGCTTCGCCTCGCCGACCTCGAGGTGCGGCAGCGGATGGCAGGCCGCTGGGTGATGGCCTCGATCCAGACGAGCTTCTCCGTCATGCCGGCGGCGGTCTACTGGCTCGGCGGCACCGTCTTCAGCCACTCGATCTCGATCCCGACGATCATCGCGTTCACCACACTGCAGACGCGGCTGTTCTTCCCCGTCGGCTCGCTGCTCGGCGTCGGCCTCGACATCCAGACCTCGCTCGCGCTCTTCGACCGGATCTTCGAGTACCTCGACACGCCGGTCGACATCGCCGAGCGCGAGAACCCGGTCGAGGCGCCTCAGGCGGGCGACGTCGTCTTCGACCGCGTCTGGTTCCGCTACGGCGACGATGCCTGGACGCTGCAGGACGTGAGCTTCGCCGTCCCCGCCGGGACGACGACCGCGCTCGTCGGCGAGACCGGCGCCGGGAAGACGACCGTCGGCTACCTCGCAGCGCGGCTCTACGACGTCGACCGCGGCTCCGTCTCGATCGGCGACGTCGACGTCCGCGACCTCAGCTTCGCCGCGTTGGCCGGCCTCGTCGGGGTCGTCTCGCAGGAGACGTACCTCTTCCATGCCTCGGTGCGCGAGAACCTGCGCTTCTCCAAGCCCGACGCCGGCGACGAGGAGCTCTACGCAGCTGCCGAGGCGGCGCGAATCCACCACGTGATCGCGGCACTCCCGGACGGCTACGACACGATGGTCGGCGAGCGCGGCTACCGTTTCTCGGGCGGCGAGAAGCAGCGGATAGCGATCGCGCGCACGATCCTCCGCAACCCGCCGATCCTTGTCCTCGACGAGGCGACATCGTCGCTCGACACGGAGACCGAGCGCCTCGTGCAGGAGGCGCTCGACCAGCTCTCGGAGGGTCGGACGACGATTGCGATCGCACACAGGCTCTCGACCGTCCGGGACGCCGACCAGATCGTCGTCCTCGACCGCGGCCACGTCGTGGAACGGGGCCGCCACGAGGAGCTGATCGCTGCCGGCGGCCGCTACGCCGCGCTCGTCAGCCGCGACGCGGAGCTCGAACCGCCCGCGCTCGTCTAGGGCTTAGGAACCGTCTGGCGTTCAGGTGAGGGGACGCTCCCCGCCTCGAGGTTGGCACTGACTAGGCGGCGAGGTCGGTTGCGGCCTCTGCGGGCCACGCCGCATCACTGACGCCAGTAACGTGCGCCGAGAAGGATGCGAGTGGCTGGGATCACAGCACTCGGCGAGCCCGTCGAGATCCTTGAGGTGGAGGAGTTGGCGCCGCCTGCCGCAGACGAGGTCTTGATCGACGTCGCCGCCGCCGGCATCGGCAACTGGGACGAGCTTGTCAGGATCGGCAGCTGGCAGACCGGCGGCCCGGCTCCGATGGCGCTCGGGACGGAGGCGGCCGGAACGGTCGCGGCGGCTGGCTCCAGCGTGACGACGATGCGCGAAGGCGACGAGGTGATCACACACCCGCTGCCGCTCCGGCGTCACGGGACCTGGGCGAGGAGAGTGCTGGCACCTGCGGCGACTCTCGCGCCCCGACCGCCGGGGGCGTCCTGGGAAGCCAGCGGAGCGTTTCCCATTCCGGCGCTCACCGCAGCTCAGACACTTGACGAGGCTCTCGGGATCGAGAGCGGCGACTGGGTCGTGGTTAACGGAGCCGGCGGAGTCACGGGTGGCATGCTCGTCCAGCTCGCCACAGCTCGGGGCGGCCGCGTGATCGCGACCGCGAGCGCGGAAAAGGGCGAGCGCATCCGCGGCTACCGCGCGTCGGAGGTGCTCGACTACCACGGCGACTGGCCTGCACTCGTTCGCGAGATCACCGGCGGCGGTGCGCCCAAGGCCGTCAACGCTGCCCGCGGGCAGGCAGCCACCACCCTGAAGGCGGTTGCCGACGGCGGCCGGCTCGCGACCATCACCGGCGACCCGCCGCCGGAGGAACGCGGCGTCGCCGTATCCGACGTCTACGTCCGGCCCGATGGTCGGCAACTGTCAGCCCTCGCGGAGCTGCTTGCCCGCGGAACCCTTAGCGTGCCGATCGCGTCCGTCCGTCCCCTCGAACAGGCGGCACAAGCGCTGCGAGAGGTCGTCACGGGAGCAGACGGCGCGGTCGTCCTGTCACTCCGAACCTAGCCTGCCCTGAAATGCTCGCGCCGGCGCTGTCATAAGCCGCAGTAGCCCCGCTGGCAGCCGCACTGATCAGACGAGTCGGCGTTGCTGTGCCCAGCGCGAGAGCTCGTGGCGTGATGTGAGTTGGAGCTTGCGGAGCACGCTCGAGACGTGCGCCTCTACCGTCTTGATCGAGAGGTGGAGGCGGGCGGCGATCTCTTTGTAGCGGTAGCCGCGCGCGATCAGCTGCAGCACCTCGCGCTCGCGGGACGTCAGATTGTCGAGCTCGGCGTCGCCGCCGAGCGGCTCGCCGGCCCGGAAGGCGTCGAGGACGAAGCCCGCCAGCCGTGGCGAAAATACGGCGTCCCCTTGCGCTACACGCTCGATCGCGTCCTCGAGCTCGGCGCCCGAGATCGTCTTCGTCACGTAGCCACGGGCGCCCGCGCGGATGACGCCGATCACGTCCTCGGCGGCATCCGAAACCGACAGCGCGAGGAACTTCACGGCGGGCCGCTCCTGTGTCACTCCGGCGATCACGCCCTCGCCGCCGCCGTCCGGCAGGTGGACGTCGAGCAGCACGACCTCCGGGTCGAGCTCCCGGATGAGCGGTACTGCCTCGGCGACGGTTCCCGCCTCGCCGACGATGTCGACCGAGGCCGCGATCTCGCCGCGCACGCCGGCACGGAAAAGCTCGTGATCGTCGACGAGCACGACGCGCCGCTTCACGATTCGCTCCTGGGCAGCCGTAGCTCGACCTCGGTCCCGGATCCCGGAGCGGTGACGATCGCCGCCATCCCCCCGGCGCGCTCAAGCCGTGCCTCGATCGACTCGGCGATGCCGCGCCGATCGGGAGCGACCGCAGCTCGGTCGAATCCGGCGCCTCGGTCGCGAACGAACACGGAAACACCGTCGGCGCCGACCTCGGCGTAGACGGCAATCTCGGCCGCTCCGGAGAACTTCGCCGCGTTCGTCATCGCCTCGCGCGCGGCGAGCACGAGCTGGCGCGTTCGGTCGTCGAGCCGGGCGTCACCCGCGCTCGCGAGCTCAATCTGCACGCCGTGCAGTTCCTCCACGTCGGCCGCCGCGTCCGCGAGCGCTGCAATGAGACTCTCCGCGTCGCCCACGCCGCTGCCGTAGAGCCAGCGGCGCAGCTCGCGCTCCTGGCGACGCGCGATCGCGGCCACCCGAGCCTGGTCGCCCGCGTGCCGCTGGATAAGCGCAAGAGTCTGCAGTACGGAATCGTGGATCCGCGCGGCCACCTCAGCGCGCTCCTGCAGGCGTATGCGCTCGGTCCGCTCGACCGTCAGCTGCCATACCCACGGGCCGACGATGAGGAGGAGCGCACCGGCCACGGCGCCCGGCGCGAGGAAGCCGCCGCTCGCACCGCTCCGGCCGAGAAAGATCAGGGCGCCGCCGATCAACAACGCGACGCCGAGCCGAGGCACCGAACCGCCGGGGCGCAGAGAGCCGCCCGCGGCGAGCACGGTGACGAGCCCTGCGACGAGCAGCGTCGACCCGAGCAGCTCCGTCCCCGACAGGCCGAGCGCGAACAGGATCGCGGCAGACGCAACCGCGAACAGAATCGCCGCGGGCAGGGCGCGCCGGCCCCTCGCGTAGATCCACAGCGCGAGGTAGACGAGGATGCCGGCGCCGCCGGCAAGCGCGAGAATCGCGAAGACCAGCCGGACGAGGGTCGCGTCGACCGCGAGGCGCGCCGCGATGCCGCCGCAGACGCCCGCGATCAGGCGGTCGTCGCTGCTGCGCTCGAACAGCAGCGAGCTCACCGTTCAGCCTGCCCGGACGACGTCGACCTTCCCGAGCCCGACCCGCGCGTCGATCACGTAGCCGCCGCCGGTGCCGGTCTTAACGGCCGCATTCCGTCCCGAGTCGGTCAGCCGCAGCACGTGCACATCGCCCAGCTTCGCGTGCGCGTCGACCTGAACAGGAATCCCGTCCGGGACGACGACCCGCAGCTCGCCGACGCCGACCTTCGCCTTCACGTGCAGCTCCTTCGCAGCCGGCTGAATCGCCGACAGGTCGAGCCGCAAGGTCCCCACGCCGAGCTTGTAGGACGGCGCGATGGACGCCGCGGTAGACGGGGCATAGACGCGGTCGCCGACCCCGTCGCCGAAGCTGACGTTGAACCACGAGAACGCGAGCACGACGGCGGTGACAGTCGCAGCGAGCGCCGCGACAACGAGCGCGATGCCGAGGCGCAGCAGCCGGCCACCCCAGCGGCCGCTCCGGCTCACCCAGAGGACGCCCAGCCCGACGAGGAGGACGAAGATCCACCCCGCGCCTGCCGCAGGCCAGAGCGACGCATGCGAGAGAAGCACGATCAATGCCGCGCCGACGATCGCGAGGCCGATCAACGGCCAGGGCCGTTCCTTTCGCTCCGCGAGCACCTGCTCGGCCAGGGAGCGTTCCTTGCCCTCGGCGGGCATGACGAGCGCCGCTGCGAGGTAGACGAGAACCCCTGCCCCACCGAGCAGGGTGAGGACGACGAAACCGACGCGAAAGACGGTCGGGTTGAGATCGAAGTAGCGGCCCAGGCCGCCACAGACGCCTGTGAGCATCTTGTCCGACGAGCTCCGTTCGAGCCGCCGCACAGCATTGGTATGTGTGATGTGTTCGGTCATGCACCGAGCCTGCCTGGCCGGCCAACCCACCGCCATCCGGACTTTCCCTGGTCCCACCCTCACCCGCAAGCAAAGGAGCTCAGGGCAGCGACGAGTGAGAGTCAGTTCGCGCAGAGCACGCTCGGCCAGGCGAGGATTCCGCGCTACGAAACGAGCTGGAGGAGGGCTCAGCCTCCTCCAGCCAAAGAATGCGCGATGCTTACTGCGTCAGACAGCGGTGCACTGGCCGGTCTTCTGACCGGAAACGCTATTGGGACTTCCGCCGGAGTCTCCCGTTTGGGGGGCCGGGTCGTTGCCCGAGCAGTTGAGGCTTCCGTGGATCGTATTCGTCTGGACTTCGTTGCCGTCTGGATCGACAAGGGTGTTGTTGTTGTAGTTGACCGACCCGCTGACGGTGTTGCGGAAGAAGCCTTGCCAGAACCCGGTGTAGCCGCTGATCGTGGCCCCACCGTGAATCACGCTGTCTTCGATCGTGTTGAAGGTGACACCAAATGGGCCCCCGAAAGGACCATCGCCACCGACGACCGTTACGCCGCCGTTGATCGTGCTGAAGTGGATCTGGACGTTGGCCGCGTTCCTCGCTCGGACACCGCCGTTGATGGTCGCGGTGTGTACGGGGTTGTCCTCGCTTCCGAGCACGAACGTTGCACCCGCCCCAACCGATACACCGCCGTTGATCCTGACGGGACCTGCGAACGTCACGCAGGCTGCCCCATCGGGGACCACCACGTGCCCGTAGGTCCCCGGGGCCAACGTATCGGTGCAGGTCGTTGCGCCGCTACTGGCTGCAACGGTGGAAACGCTCACCACCAGTGCCCCCAGCACAGCCGCCACCACCGCGATCGCGATTCGCTGCATGAAATTCCCCCTTCTTGCTCACTCGCCCATCCGGACTCCGCGGGCGTCGATTGATATCGGCGACGTTAGCGAAGACGGGGGGGCTAAGACGACTGAGCCGTCGTCCCGGCAAGGTTGGTCCCTCTTCAATTCAAAATGTGGGGAATTGCAACACCGATAACACTTCACCCGACGTGACGAACGACGGCCTCCTCAAGACCGGTGTCTAGTCCCGAGGAAGGCGGTGTGGCAGGAGGCTCCAGGCGGCCGTGTGGCGCTTCGATGGAAAAGGTCCGCCAGTCCTTCGACAGGCCCGGGATGAAACGGTGCGCAGAATGGCCCGAAACCGCGTTTTCAGCCTAGCCACCGGTGGGATGACCCCCTCGTGGCCGCACGTCTCGAGCGCGCTCGGCGCGCGCTGACCGTCGGACGGGTCGCACATCAATCCGGGCTTCGTCGGATCCTCGCGGAGATCGGCGTTTCCGCCCGCCGCGACGCGACGCGCGAGGGGGCCGAGAAGTTCCGTCATGGGCTCGAGGAGCTCGGTACGACGTTCATCAAGCTCGGGCAGCCGCTCTCATCGCGCCCGGACCTCCGCCAGACGTGTACATCGAGGAGCTCGGCGGGCTCGTCGACAATGTGCCGGCCGTTCCCTTCGCGAAGATCGAGTCGGCGGTGCGGGAGGACTTCGGCGAGAAGGCGTTCGTGAGCCTCGACCCGGAGCCCCTCGCGACGGCGTCGATCGCCCAGACGCATCGCGGTCTGCTGGCGACGGGCGAAGATGTCGTGGTCAAGGTCCGGCGTCCTGGAGTGGTCGAGCAGGTCGACCTGGACCTCGCCGTGCTGCGCTCGACTGTCCGCATCGCGTCCCGGCATTCCGAGTCGGCGCAAAGGGTTCAGCTCGAGGAGCTCGCAGATGAGCTCGAGATCCATCTACGCGCCGAGCTCGATTTCGTCGAGGAAGCACACAACGCCGAGCTCGTGCGCAAGCTCGTCGAACCGTACGACGGGCTCGTCGTGCCTCGCATGATCCGACCGTATGTGACCGAGCGCACCCTCGTGATGGAGCGGATCTCCGGCGTCAAGGTCGTGTCCGGGCACGGGGTCGAGCCGGAACGAGCGGCCCTGCTCGCGCGCGAGTTCTTCCGCGCCTACGTGTTCCAAGTCGTCGTCGAGGGCGTCTACCACGCCGATTCGCATCAGGGAAACGTGCTGCTGACCGACGACGGGCGGCTGGCACTCCTCGACTTCGGCCTGCTCGGACGGCTCGACGAGGACACGCGGACAGGCCTGGCGCTGCTACTGCTCGCGCTCGCCCAGAACCGCGCCGACGACGTTGCCGATCTCATCGTCTCGCTGTCGCTCACCTCCGCCGCTCCGACCGGGCCGGCTTCACGCAGGACGTCCGGCGCAAGCTGCCCCGCTTCCACCACCGGCCGCTTGCAGCGATCGAATCCGGCCACGCCCTCGCCGATCTGCAGCGGGCCGCGATCCGGCGGGACATCCGGCTCCCCCCGTCCTTCGCGCTCGTCGGGAAGACGCTCGCGCAGGCCGACTCGATCGCCCGACTCCTCGACCCGGAGCTCGACCCCATCGCCCTGATCGAGGAGCAGTCATTCGACGTGATGGCCCGCGAGGTGAGGCACCGGCTCGAGCCGAACCGCTTCGCCGCCTACGCCTTCACGCACCTCGAGCCACTGACCGGACTTCCTCGCCGGGTGGGGCACCTCGTCTCGGAACTCGAGCAAGGCACCCTGACGATCAGCGTCCATCCCACCGGGCTAGACGAGCTCGAGCACAACCTCCGCTCTATTGCGAACCGCTTCGGCGCCGCGATGATCATCGGTGCGTTGCTCCTCGCGTCGTCTCTGCTCGTGCGCGCGAACGCCTTCGAATGGCTCGGCATCGTCGGCTTCTGCCTGGCCGCCGTGCTCGGCCTCTACATGATCTGGAAGATCATCCGCGCGCCCGGCGAGCTGTAGGGCGTCGCCGGCTAGTTGCGCTGGATGCCAGGCGGCGACTTGGCTTTGGGCTTTAAACGGCCTACGATCGACCAGTGCCCGACGATGCGCTGCGCGCTTCGTGCTTTGCCTCGCTCGCCGTCCTATCGGCGACGCACGGTGAGGACGTCCCCTACCGTGGCGGACTGGACGCGGGTTTCGCCTTCCGCGGCGGTCGGGTTCCCTTTCTCGCGCCGGCTAAGGGGATCTTCCGGGCGGCGGTGCAGCAAGGGCAGGCGGCCCTCTCAATCAACACGTCTTCGAAGTCGCCCTACGACGACGAGGAAACGCCCGAGGGCTTCTACTACGCGTACCGCTCCGGCTCGATCGACCAGCCCGACAACCGCGCCTTGAGGGAGGCGTACGCGCAAGCGGAGCCGCTCGTCTACTTCATCGCGACCCGCCCGGGTTGGTACAAGGCGGTTTACCCGGTCTATGTGATCGGCGACGACCCAGTGGCAGGGAGGGTGCTCGTCGCACCAGGGAGCATGATCGGTCCAATGGAAGAGCGAGATCCCGTGCTTGTCGAGGATCCGCTCGAACGACGCTATGCCGTCCGCGAGACCCGGGTTCGTCTTCACCAGGCCCGATTCCGAGGACGCGTGCTGGTCGCCTACTCGAGCCGCTGCACGATCTGCCGGCTTAAGGAGACTCGGCTACTCGATGCCGCTCACATCACTGCGGATCTGGCGGCGCACGGCGAGCCGCTCATTTCGAATGGCCTCTCCTTCTGCTCGATCCACCATCGGGCCTTCGACCAGAACCTCGTCGGCATATCCCCGGACTACACGGTTCACGTCGCGCAGCGCTTGCTCGCGGACGAGGATGGCCCGATGCTCGACGTGCTCAAGACATCCCACAGCTCGCGCATTGAACTGCCGGCGCGCCGAGCGTGGCAGCCGGACACGGAACGACTCGCCGAACGGTTCGAGCGTTTCCTTTCGGTCAGCTGACTCGGATTGCTGAAGCGAGGCGCTTTCCTCAGCGTGTCGTCAAAGGAGACGCGTTGCTGCGGAGGCTCAGCGGATCACGGTGAAGTGTGTCCGGAACGAGCCTGCGCTGCCGCAGCTGACCTGGATCGGCCATATACCGAGTGTCGTGTTCCCGCCGACCTTCCACTTCCACGTCACATACCCGTGCACCGGGCGTTTCGGGCTGAGGCCCTGAGCGTGTGAAGGGACGCTCTTGTAGAGAACGGCAATCGTGCAGCGCCGCGCAGGCACGACATGTGCGATAAGCGCTGCCTCCGCATTTCGTCTGGCGGGCGAGGTGACGCCGACCAGCCGAGCACTCGTCGCCGAGCTGGATGCTGCGAACGCAGCTGCCGTACCCGCAAGGGCGGCGATCGCAATGACCGAAGAGAGCAATTGCTTCATGAATCCTCCTGTAGAGGATCTACATCGGCTCGCGAATCTCAGACTTGAACCCGGTCGTGACAATCGCTGTCTGCCGCGGATCCGGGACACCTCTCCTCGGGTTCTTTAAGGCGCCCGCGTGCGCGACCGATACATCGAGGGTCATGTTCGGCCTGTGCCGATATTGCGGCGATGAGCTTCCGAGTGCGCGCCGCCCGCTTGAGGTCTGCGCGCATTGCGAAAACTCGCCCCTCTGTGACCTCTGCGGGCATCCCCGCGGAGAGCACACCCGAGTCTTTGTCCACGGCGCGAGCCGATGCAACAAGCGCCTCGGTGACTTTCAGGCCGGGACGAGTTGGCAGTGCGAATGCGAAGGCTTCCGCCCCATTAGCGGCCCGTTGTCTGACGCCACCTTTGCAACGGCTACACCATCTAGCCAGGACGATCCGCTGGAACTGCGACTGCGGCTCGCGGATTCGAACGGCTAACGATCTTGGGAAGACTCGACCAAAGCGCCCGCGCGGGGCGCACCTCCCGCGCCACCCCTGGTTTGAGTCCCTGCCTGGACCCTGTGACCCTCGCTAGACCCTGGGAATAGGGTCACAAAGGGTCTGAAGTGGGCGCGTGCGGAGAGACCTGGTCTTAGTGCCGAACCCCCCGATTTGCGGGGAGTTTCGGCGGATTCGCCTTGCCTAGCGAGGATGGGCGGTACTGGGCTCGAACCAGTGACCCCCAGCTTGTCGAGCTGGTGCTCTCCCAACTGAGCTAACCGCCCCGGTCGTGGCGCAGTGTAGCGTCCGCCCGGCTCGGGATCAGAAGATCTCGAGGCACCAGGGCAGCGGGCGGTGCGCGAACAACGCGTCGGCCCTCGCGATCGCGCCATCCCGCCGCTCCTCGACCCGCAGCGCCTCGCGCAGCTGCGCGAACGAGACCGCGCCGAGGTAGACGGAGCCGAGCGCCGAGACGTCGAGCGCGAGATCGGGCTCCGCATCCGTGCGCTCGCATGCGCCTCCCTCGAGCCGCCACCGTCCGTCGTTCCAGTCACAGATCGCGTCGCGTACCTCGAGCACGAGCGGCGCGCCTTCGCCGTAGGTGCGACCCGAAAGCGCGGCCGGCAGGTCGACGATGCGGATCCACAAGGCGTCGCGTATCCCGTACTGCGCTCGCCGCGCATTCGCGAGGAGCAGCAAGAGCGCGTGGTCCGGCGGTGCGTGCGACAGCTCGACCGTCCCCATCCAGTCGACGTCGAGCAGAAACCGCCAGATCGCCGCGGTCGCCTGCGGTGTCGCGCCGAGCGCTTCGCGTACGACGAGCCGGCCGCCGCCGAAGATGAAGTGTGTCCGGTAGATCGCATACGCAGCGGGCTCACCGTCGAGCTCGAGCACCACGAACCGGCGCGGCACCTCAGATTCGTTCTCCGGCGTACGCAACTGCCGATCGCTCCACCAGGTCTCGCTCCGCGACGTCATGCCCGGACGCTCTCGCCGCACCGCGTCGTAGATGGGCGGGAAGAGCTCGCGCGCCTCTTCCGGCGTGACGAACCGCGTCGTCCCGACGAGCTCGAGTGGCTCGGCGAACGCGTCCCACTCGTGCGGCACGTTGAGATCGCCCGCCCAGGAGGCGATGCCGTAGCCGAACCGGCCGTAGATCGTCTCCTCCGACGCCCAGAGCGCCGCGATCGGCTCGCCGCGCTCGTGGACGTCGGCAAGTTGCGTGTCCATCATCGCCCGCAGCACACCGCGACGGCGGTGCGTGGGATGGACGCCGACGGCCGTGATGCCGGCGCACGGAAGCGAGCCGCCCGGCACGGACAGCTCGAAGGGGAAGGCGCCGGCGCCGCCGACGATCTGGCCGTCCTCGTAGGCTGCGTGCATCCGCTCGTGCGGCAACGTCCGTGCAAAGAGCTCGAGCAGCTCTTCGCTCGGCGGCGGGTTGAAGTACTGGCCGATGACCCCGATCGCGCGGGCGTACTCCTCCTGGTCGGCGCAGGCACGAACCTCGAACATGTCCCGAAGCTACAGCTTCTCGAGCGGCGCGTAGTCGAGCATCAGCTTCCGCTCACTGCCGTCCTCGGCGAAGCGAACGGTGACGAGACCGCCGGCCTCGATCTGCACGACGACTCCCTCGCCGAGGGTCGAGTGGCGAACCGAGTCGCCGGTGGAGAGATCCGGGACGTCGTCGCGCGGCTGGATCTGGCTCCGCCGCGGGGCGCTGTAGCCCGACCACGACGTGGGCCGCAGCCGGTCGCGCTCGACGTGCGCGTCGGGCAGCTCGTCGAGGAAGCGCGAGGGCAGATTGTGGTTGCGACCGCCGTAGAGCATCCGTGACGACGCGTGGAGGAGCGTGAGCCGCTCCTCGGCGCGGGTCATGCCGACGTAACAGAGGCGCCGCTCTTCCTCGATCCCCTGCTCCTCGATCGAGCGCGAGTGCGGGAATATCCCCTCCTCCATCCCGATCAGGTAGACGGCGCGGAACTCGAGGCCCTTCGCGTTGTGCAGGGTCATGAGGGTGACGAGCGAGCCGTCGCCGCGGATCGCGTCCTGGTCGGAGTAGAGCGAGATCTCCTGGAGGAAGGACGAGAGGGTCGTGTCCTCGGCCTGCTCGCGCCATTCGCGCGCGACCGAGACGAGCTCCTGGAGGTTCTCGATGCGGCCCTGCGCCTCGATCGTTCTTTCTGCTTCCAGCGATTCCATGTAGCCGCTGCGCTTGAGGACCTCTTCGATGAGCTCGGGCACCTCGAGCTCCATCGCGGCGGACATGAGCGACTCGATCATGCCGCGGAACGCTTTGAGCGCCTTCTGCGGCGCCGCGCCGACGCCGGCGTTCTCCGCCTCGGCCGTCGCCTCCCAGAGCGAGACCTCGCGCTGGTCGGCCCAGGTCGCGAGGCGGGCGAGTGTCGAGTCGCCGATGCCGCGGCGCGGGCGCGTCGCGATGCGAATGAGCGAGACCGCGTCGTACGGGTTGTCGAGAACTTGCAGGTACGCAACGAGGTCCTTGATCTCGGCGCGCTCGTAGAAGCGCGGGCCGCCGATCACCTGGTACGCGACGCCCTGGCGCACGAGCACGTCTTCGAGCACCCGGCTCTGCGCATTGGTGCGGTAGAAGACGGCGACCTCGCTGCCGGAGAAACCCTCCTCGACGAGCAGCGCAATCTCGGCGGCGACGTAGCGCGCCTCGGCGTGCTCGTCCTCGACCTCGATGACGCGCACGGGATCGCCGTCGCCGAGCTCCGACCAGAGGTTCTTCTCCTTGCGCTCGCGGTTGTGGCTGATGACGCCGTTCGCCGCGTCAAGGATGTGCTGCGTCGAGCGGTAGTTCTGCTCGAGCGCAATCGAGTACGAGCCCGGGAAATCCTGCTCGAACTCCATGACGTTGCGGATGTCGGCTCCACGGAAGCCGTAGATCGACTGGTCCGGATCGCCGACGGCGAAGACGTTGCGGTGCTTTTCGGCGAGGAGCTGAAGCAGCCGGTACTGCGCGTGGTTCGTGTCCTGGTACTCGTCGACCAGCACGTAGTGGAACGCCTCCTGCCACTTCTCGCGCGCCTCCGGGAAGCGCTCGAGCACGTCGACGGTGAGGAAGAGCATGTCGTCGAAGTCGACGGCGTTCGAGGCGAAGAGGCGCTTCTGGTAGAGGTCGTAGACCTCGGCGACGGTCTGGTCGTAGAAGCTCGAAACGCGCTCGGTGTACTCCACCGGGCCGACGAGGGTGTTCTTCGCGTTCGAGATCTGCGAGTGGATGCCGCGCGGCGTGAAGCGCTTCGGGTCGCGCTCGAGCTCCTCGAGGCAGCGCTTGACGAGGCGGATCTGGTCGGCCCCGTCGTAGATCGTGAAGTTCGAGCGGTAGCCGAGGCGTTGTGCTTCGCGTCTGAGGATGCGGCCGCAAGCCGAGTGGAAGGTCATCACCCACGCGGCACGCGCGGGTGGGCCCACGAGGTCCTGGACGCGGTCGCGCATCTCCCCCGCCGCCTTGTTCGTGAACGTGATCGCGAGGATCTCGGGTGGCTTGACGCCGACGGCGCCGAGCAGGTGCGCGATGCGGCGCGTGAGGACGCGGGTCTTGCCGGAGCCGGCGCCGGCGACGACGAGCACGGGGCCTTCGGTGTGGAGGACGGCCTCGCGCTGCGCCGGATTCAGGTCGGCGAGGTAGGTCTCGGGCGTCGTCGCGGCCACTCGTCGATCGTAGCGATGGGCTCCGCCGCTCTCGACGGAGCCCATCGCCTGGGGCTAGCGAATCGCCGCGCCCGCCGAGTCGACCGTTGCGGTGTTGTCCAGCTCGGTGCCGTTCACCGACGCGATGTGCCCGGTGACGGTCGCCGTGCCGTCACTCGTCACGCCGACCCAGGCGTACGCCTCGTAGCCGACGAAGTCGGACCGGATCTGGGCGAGCGTGAGCGTCTCACCGGCGTGCGGACCGCTCGTGATGTAGAACGTCCCGTCCCCGTTGTCGAACCCGTACGAGAAGTCGGGATGGTCGGTCGCGAACGGGTGCAGACCGGGCGAGAACGCCTCGCTGCCGTCCGTGATCCAGACGTTGTCCTTGAGCGGGCCGGTGCCGGTCGCCGTGATTCCGTTGAAGCCGGACGCGGGGCCGACGTCGGTCACGACACCTGCATCCTCGTAGCCTCCATTCGCGTTCGGGAGTGCCAGCGGCATGTTCCCGAGCGCCCAGCTCGAGCCGCCGTCCACCTCGTAGTTCACGAGCGAGCCCTGCGGCCCGCGCGGTCCCGGCTTGCCCTGCGGCCCCTGATCGCCAGGATCGCCCTTGTCCCCCTTCGGTCCCTGCTGTCCCTGCTGTCCCTGCTGATTGCTCGCCTCGAGCCGGTTCGCCGCCCGGCTCGTCAGGTCGGAGAGGCTGAGTGAGTGGTTCTGGATGTCGGCGCCCGTCAGCGCGCCGTCCTTCACCTGCGACGACGACGTGATGAGGTATCGCTTCCCTGCCCAGGCGCCGCCTGCGAGAGCGAGCGCAAGGCCAATCACGCCGAGCGCGAGCATTGTCCGCTTCATTCCGTTTGTCCCCCTAGACCCCAGGCCCTACTCTGGAAAGCCGCGGGAACGGAGCTGGCCTGGAAGACGTCTCCGTCCCCGCGTTTGCGTCAGACCCCGTCTAGTTCGTAGTACGAACTAGGGGTCGGGCCCCACTATAGGCGCCGTGTCGGCGGGCCTCAACTGGCGGTTCGTCTAGTTCTTCGCGGCGCGGATCTCGACCTTGCCGGAGCGGACTCGCGCCTCGTACCGAGGCTGCGGATAGACCGCCGGGCCGCCACGCACCTCGCCGGAGCAGAGGTCGAAACGGGAGCCGTGCCATGGACAGACGACGACGTCGCCCTCCCGGTCACCGTCGGCCAGCGGTCCGCCTGCGTGGGAGCACGTGGCCGCGATCGCGCAAATCTCGCCGTTCTCCTCCGAGCGCGAGACGACGACCGACTCGCTCTCGAGCTCGACGCCGACGAGCTTGCCGCCGTTCAGGTCGCTCTCCTCGCAGACGGGCGCGTAGCGGTCACGCGGGGTCTCGAACGCAGTCCGGTTGACGCGGACGCCGAGCCCGAACGAGAGATGGCCGCCGAGATGGGCGGAAAAGGCAGTGCCGGCATAGGCGATGCCGGAGAGGACGCGACCGAGGCCGCGATGCCCGTCGCGGCGCGCGACGAGCGAGGCGACGTTGAGCGCCAGCCCCATCGTGTTGACGAGCGCGTGCACGGTCCCGATCCGTCGTTCGTCGTCGGAGAGGTGACTCCAGTCGTTGAGCCCGGTGAGCGCGGCCGGCGCCGCGCCGAGGATCCCGACCGCGAGCGCGCTGTCCGCAGCCTCGGAGCCGGCGAGGTCGAGCACGAGCGCGGTCGTCCACGCGCCGAGTGGCACGTCGGTCAGCGCCGGATGGAGGGGATTGCCGAACCAGACGCCGTCGAGAACGTTCCGCACCGGCTGCGGCACCGCGTTCACAGCGTCCTGCACCGGCTCGGCGATGACGTCGAGGGGCTCCGCAAGATCGGCGAGCTGTTTCGTGAGGCGGAGCTTCGTCATTGCGCGCTTCATCTCCGGCGCACTGCGGGCGAAAACGCCGTCCTGCGCGTAGGCGACGATCCGCGCATCAACGATTCAGGCACCAACCGCATCGAGGCTTTCAGCGACGGCGTGTTCGCGATCGCCGCGACGCTGCTCGTGCTCGAGTTCACGGTCAGCTCCAACAAGCACGCTTCGCCGCTCGGCCGCCAGCTTCTCCACCTGTGGCCGTCGTACCTCGCATACGTCACAAGCTTCGTCACCATCGGAATCATCTGGATGAACCACCACCACGCGGTCTCGCTGATCGGGCGCACGGACCGGACGTTCCTCTTCCTCAACGTCCTGCTCCTGCTGACGATCTCATTCCTGCCGTTCCCGACGAAGCTCGTCGCACAGTTCCTCGGAGACGAGGGGGAGAAGGCGGCCGCGCTCACCTACAGCGCGACGTTCGTGCTCATGTCGGTGATCTACAACACGTGGTGGAGGTACGCCTCGGGCAGCCGTCGACTGATCGCCGAAGGCGTGCCCGACTCGGCGCTGCGCGCGATCTCACGCGCCTTCGACCCCGGCGTGCCCATGTATGGAGCCGTGTTCGTCCTCGCCTTCTTCAGCCCACTCGGGGCGGTCTTCCTGACCTTCGCGATCGCTGCGTTCTACCTACCGTCCGCCGCTCTTTTCGATCGCTGACTCGAGCCAGGCGGAGGCCGCCGCGAGTGCGGCCACGTCGCTCGACTTGAGCACGACCTCGACGGTAAAGCCGCCTGCGCCGAAGCTCGGGTAGGAGCCGACGAGGACTCCGGGCCAGCGCACTCCGGTCTCCGCGAGCGAGGCGGAGATCACGCTCTCGTACGTGCGGTAGACGCGCCGCCAGCTCTCGATGGGACTGCCGCGGCGGAACTCCTCCTCGATCGACGTGAACATCGCCTCCATCTCGGACGGGAGGCCCGGCAGGACATAGACGTTCTCGAGCGCGAAGCCGGGTGCGCCGCCCAGCGGGTTCGCGAGTGGCCGGCTGCCGCGGGGCAGCATCGCCCAGCGCGCCGCGTACTCCGGGTTGCGCGTGAACCGAGCGCGCAGGTCGGCAGCGACCTCGGGCACTTCCTCCTGCTCGACGCGGAACGCGGCCGCGATCGCCTCGCGCGTCAGATCGTCGGGCGTGCCGCCGAGACCGCCGGTGACGAGAAGGAAGTCGACTCGTCGCGCTTCGGCGTGGACGAAGCCGGCGATCGCGTCGATCTCGTCCGGCAGCGCCGCCGTCATGCGCACCTCGACGCCGAGCGGAGCGAGCCGGCGGGCTAGCCACGACGCGTTCGTGTTCGGCACGTCGCCCGAGACGAGCTCGTTCCCGATCGTGAGGATCGAGGCTGTGGCGGTGGTCAAACTTTCCGCTCACGGCGCCGGCAAAGCCGCCGCCTTCGCTCTTTGATGAGCTCCGTCGAGCCTACGCTCATAGCTCGATGGTACGGGTGGGCGCGAAGGCCTCCAGGAAGCGGCGGTCGTGCGTGACGAGGAGCACGGTGCCGTCGTAGCCGGCGATCGCGCGCTCGAGCTCTTCGATCGCCTCGACGTCGAGGTGGTTGGTGGGCTCGTCGAGAACGAGGCAGTTGACGCCGCGGGCCGTCAGGAGCGCGAGGCCGGCTCGGGTTCGCTCGCCGGGCGAAAGCGACGAGGCGGCGCGAAGGACGTCGCCGGCGCCGAGCCCGAACTTCGCGAGCAGCGTGCGCGCGGTCTCCTCTGGGAAGTCACGGAAGATCTCGAGGAGAGTCTGCGTCCCTGTGAGCGCAGCGCGATCCTGCTCCAGCTCGCCGAGGACGACGGTTGGGCCTAGCCAACGAGAGCCCGAGGCGAGCGGAAGGCGACCGAGCAGCGCGTCGAGCAGCGTGGTCTTGCCACTGCCGTTCGGCCCGGCGATCGCGAGGCGATCTCCCCACCCCACCTCGAGCTCGAGCGAGCCGAGCCGGAACGAGCCGCGCTCGATGACGGCGCCCTCGAGCCGCACGACGACGTCTCCGCTGCGGGCCGCCAGCGCGAGCGAGAGCTGAAGCTCCCACGGTTCGTACGGCTTCTCGACCTTCTCAACCTGGGCGAGCTTCGCGCCGTACGTCCGCTTGACGTCCTTCGACTTCTTCTTCTTGCGGCCCTGGCCGTAACCGCGCCGCTCCCACTCCATCATGCGGCGCTGCTGCTCCTCGATGCGCCTGCGCTCGGAGACCGACGCTTCCCAGCGCTGGTAGTGCCGCTCGCGCCGCCGCTCGCGCTCGGCCTCGTAGTCGCTCCAGCCGCCGCTGTACTCCTTTGCGCCGCGCGTCCACTCGTCGAGTTCGACGATGCGCGTCACGCTGCGGTCGAGGAAGGCGCGGTCGTGGGACACGACAACGACCGAGCCGGGGTGCGACGCGAGCCCGCGCTCGAGCCAGGCGAGACCGGCGAAGTCGAGATCGTTCGTCGGCTCGTCGAGCAGAAGCACGTCGAAGCCGCCGCGGAGGATGTCGGCGAGCGCCGCGCGCGCCTTCTGGCCGCCGGAGCGCGCGTCAGCAGCATCCCGCTCCTGTGCGAGGTAGCCGACCGCGAGCGACGGCGGCGTGCGTCGGATGCGTCCCGCGTCAGGCTCCTCGAGGCCGGCGAGCAACCGAAGCAGCGTGGACTTGCCGGCGCCGTTCGGGCCGACGAGCCCGATCCGCGCACGCGGCGGCACGACGAGGTCGACATCCGCGAGGACGACCTCGGCTCCAAACGACTTCGAGGCTCCGGCCGCGACGAGCGAGCCGGCAAGGCGAGACATGCGCAACGACCTCCAACAACGAGCGCAAGTAACAGACTGTTACTTGCAAGGACAGGGGCCGGATGAGACGGGTCAGTCGCGCATAGAAGGGCACTACCAAGCGCCGGCGGGCACTCTAGCGAGATCCCAAGTAACAGTCTGTTACAAGGAAAGACGGGGCCGGATGAGGCGGGTCTACCGAGTGCGCAGCGGGAGGACGAAGACGCCCGCGTCGTCCTCCACGACGCGCACGTTCGCGCCGTAGTGCGCTGCGACGTTCGGTGCGGAGAGCACGTCCGCGGCTGCCCCCTCCGCGACGACCGAGCCCTCGTCTAGCAGGATGAGCCGCTCGGCGTACTGGCCGGCCAGTGTGAGGTCGTGCATCGTCGTCACAACCGTCAGCCCATCGCTGCGTAGCGCGTCGACGAGCTCGAGCACGAGCTGCTGGCGGCCGAGGTCGAGCGCGGTCGTCGGCTCGTCGAGCAGCAGGACTGGAGCCTCTTGCGCGAGCGCGCGTGCGAGCACGGCGCGCTGCAGCTCGCCGCCGCTGAGCGAACCGAGCGGACGCTCGGCGAAGCGCTCGAGCTCGAACCGCCGCAGCGCGCCGCCCGCCGCCTCCCGGTCGTGGCGGCTCTCGCCGCCGAGGTAGGGGATGTGCGGCGTGCGGCCGAGGAGGACGTACTCCGCCACTGTCAACGCCGGCGGCGTCTCGGGTTTCTGTGGGACGTACGCGACGAGCCGCGCGACGGCACGGCGGCCGAGTCGGCGCACGTCCCGCCCGTCGTGCAGCACCTCGCCTTCGTACGCGGCGAGCCCTGCTAGCGCGCGCAGCGCCGAGGTCTTCCCGGCTCCGTTCGGCCCGATCAGCGCCGTCCACCCTCCCGCCTCCGCGCGGAAGGAAAGCCCGCGCACGGCCGCCACCGGCCCGAAGCGCACCCAGAGGTCGCGCGCCTCGATCACCGGGCCGTCCTCGAGGTGCGGAGGACGATCGCGAAGAACGGGGCGCCGAGGAAGGCGGTGACCACCCCGATCGGGAGCTCCGCGGGCGACAGCACTGTTCTGGCGACCACGTCGGTGAGAACCAGGAAACCTGCCCCGGCAACGAGCGAGAGCGGGATCACCGCGCGGTAGCTCGTCGAAACGAGTAGGCGGATGGTGTGCGGGACGATGATCCCGACAAAGGCGATCAGGCCGCTCACCGACACGGCCGCCGCGGTCCCGAGCGTGGCCGCGACGACGATCGCCAGCCGAGCCCGTCCGACGTCGATTCCGAGGCTCGTCGCTTCGTCGTCGCCGAGACTGAGGACGTCGAGCACCCGTCGGTGGAGGACGAGTACGAGCGCGCTCGCAGCCACATAGGGAGCACAGATCGCGACGTCGTGCCAGGTGGCGGTCGAGAAACCACCGAGCAACCAGGCGTAGACGTTCTGCAGCTGCTGTGTGTGCTGCTGTTGCACGAACGTCTGCACGGCTGCCGTGAACGTCGCCATCGTCACCCCGGCAAGCACGAGCGCTCCGGTCATGTGTGCGGCCCCGACGGACCGTCCGAGCGCGTAGGTGACGACGACCGCGCCGATCGCGCCCGCAAACGCAGCGAGCGGGACGGTCCAGCTGCTTCCAGCCGTGGCTGCCGCCGCGTAGACGATGGCCAGCGTCGCGCCAAGGCCGGCACCGCCCGCAACGCCGAGCAGATACGGGTCACAGAGCGGGTTCCGGAAGACGCCCTGATACGAAGCGCCTGCGACCGCGAGCATTCCGCCGACCAGCGCGGCGAGCGCGACCCGCGGCGCGCGCAGCTGCCAGACGACGGCCTGGTCGAAAGCAGCAGCCCGGTGGACGTGCAGGAACGGGACGTGCGAGAACACCGACCGAAAGATCGAGTCGAGGCCGATGTGCACGGACCCCACCGCGAGGCCGACGGCGATCGCCGCGACGAGGAACACCGCCGTCACGAGGCCGGCGCGGAGGCCGACACCCCGCGCCTCGACGCGGGGTGTCGTCTCCACGCTTCCGGCAGCTGTGGCCGTCGTCAGCCCTTCCGCGCGATCCGCGCGACCGCGCGAGCGAACTGGACGATTCGCGGCCCCCACCGTGACGCGACGTCGTCATCGATCCCGACGACGCGGCCGTGCTTGACGGCGGCGATGTTGCTCCAGCCCGCTCGCGCGGCGACCGTCGCCTCCGTCTGCTGGCAGCACTTCGTGTCGGCGAGGACGATGATCTGCGGGTTCTGCTGGACGATGTACTCGGCCGAGAGTTGCGGGTACTGATTCGTCGTCGTGCCCGCGGCATTGGCGATGTCCTTGAAGCCGAAGAGGTTGTAGATGCTGCCGATGAAGGTCTTCGACGTGGCCGTGTAGTAGGTGGGGTCGAGCTCGTGGTAGACGCGCAGGTGACGGCGCGAGGCCGGCACGCTGCGGACGATTGCCGCGAGACGTGTTTTCATCGAGTGAACCACGGCGTTCGCGCCCGTCGTGTGGCCGGTGAGGCGCCCGAGCTGGAGGATCTCTGCGTACGCCTGCTTGAGGTTGGTCGCAGCCGGGATGTTGACCACCTTGATCCCGAGATCGCGAAGCTTCGAGGCGAAGCCGCTCGGGTTGTAGGAGATGAGGACAAGGTCCGGGTGGTAGTTCGCGATCGCCTCGACGTTCGGCGTGAAGCCGGAGAGACTGGTGCGCGGAGCACGACGCGGGTAGTTCGATTGATCGTCGACCGCGATGACCTGCTTGCCGGCGCCGAGGGCGAAGAGGTCTTCGGTCATCGTTGGGGACAGCGAGATGATCCGGTGCGGGTGCGCTGAGCGCATCTGCTCCGGCGCCGCCGCCGAAAGGGAGACGACGGCGAGCGCGGCGACAAGGGCCGCGACGACTGCGAGGGCGTGGCGTTGCACGAATCCTCCTTCCGCGAGGGGTTCGGGTTTGGCGGCGGGCGACAGGTCTTCTGACTCGGGGCTCCCTCCCCCGCCGCCTTCCCGGGTCGGTGACCCAGTGACGTCGTGGCGGAAGAGCGTCTCCCCTTACAGCGGCGGGACCGTCCCGGACTTGCACCGGAGTTCCCTCACCGCTCGCCGGTTTGTGGCGAGAATCTAGCATCGCGTCTCGTGTCCGGAGTCGCGATCGCGATCGACCTCGACGGCGTGCTCGCCGACACGCGGCCGCTCTGGGACGCGTGGCTCGAGGATGCGGCGCGGCGGGCGCGCGTCGAGCTCGCAGTGCCGGAGGATCGGGAGGCTGCGGCGGCGGTGTTGGACGAGGCGCTTGGCGACTGGCGTCCGCTGCTCGAGCGGTTCGCCGCGGATCGCGCGCCGGTCTTCATCCGTCCCCGCGCAGACACGAACGCGATGCTGCGACGGCTGACTGCGTCGGGGGCGCGGATCGGTGCGTTCAGCGATGCGCCGCGCGAGCTCGCCGAGATCGCGCTCGCGCACGCGGGAGCCGCGCGGCAGGTGGAGGTGGTCGGGAAGCTCGCGGAGGTGAAGGCCGCGCTCGGCGAGGATCTCATCGTCGTGGGGTCGCGCGAGCAGCTCGCGGCACTACGATGAGCGCGTGGAGCACGACCTTTCCGACCGGCGCTTCGACCTGATCCTCGAGCGGCTCGACCGCATCGCCGACGAGCTCGCTAAGACGAACAAGCAGCTGGACAACGACGAGAACTTCCTCCGCCTCGCCCGCGAGCTGGCGACGCTGAACGAATCGCTGCAGGCGCTCGCCTACGCGGCGCTCGGCCAGCAGGCACCACAGGTCCGCCGCCGGCGCCCGGCCTGACCTCCGCGCAAGCGCCGGCGCCGCAGGCACGTCCGCAGCGGACCGCGCTCGGTGCCGGGCACCGGGGGATGGCTCACGTGGACAGTCCCGCGAGCGGGCGTCGCCTGTCAGGATTCGACGAAGCGCCGAAGGCCGCGGATCTGTGCGGCCCGCGCGCTACCGAATTCTCCCAGAACGTCCGCGGCGTTCACGAAGCCGAAAGAATCTGAGACACCGATCGTTCTTCTGTAGCTGCTCCACGGCCAATCCTCGGGACGTTCGACCACTCCCGCCCCCACCGGATTCAGGGCGACGTAACGAAACGATGCGAGCACAGCCTCTGGCGTCTCCTTTCGCCTCGACCAGTACCGATCCCGGACGAGGTAACCGACGCGCTCATGCCGTTGGTTGAAACGTCTCGAGTAGCCACCGACGAGTCGATGCATGCCGGCGGCGAGGGAACCGTCCGGCAGATCGACAATTGCGTGCCAGTGCGTCGAGAGCAGACAAACCGCGATACACCGCCAGCCGAACCGGTCGACCGTCGCGATGAAAAGTCGAAGCCAGATCTCTCGATCGAGGTCATCTCGAAAGTAGGCAGCGGCTCCGGAGGCACTGATGCCGACGTGCTGGATACCTGGCGCGAGATCGCGAGGGGCTCGTGGCACGAGGTCTAGCTTCGACATCGAGGGGTCGCCCGCGCAAGCTGTCCGCTTCGGACAGCTGTTCGCAGCGGCCATGCCCCGGTGCCTGGCACCAGGGCATCGCCCGGGAGGACGGCCCCGGTTAGGCGCTGGGCAGGCGCCAGATGTCGAGCACGCCGCTCGTCGAGTGGCTGTTCGCGTCTCCCTCGGGCAGCGCGACCCGGCCGTCGGTAACGATCGGGCTGTTCCAATGCCCGGAGCCGGCAGGAAGCGTCACGTCGAGGATCCCGTTTTCCGGCTGATAGACCCGCAACCCACCTCCCGGGTCGTAGACCCAGAGGAGGCCGCCGGCGATGACCGGGCTGGTGCCCGCGTGGGCGACCCGCCAGGCCGAGTGCAGACGCCCGCCCCGCAACGACCACGCCTGGGTCGCGCCGCCATCCGCGGCGATCAACAACACGCGCTTACCGTTCCGCCAGACGGCGGGCGCAGTGAAGAGGTCCGTACCCGAGGGCGTCGAGACAGCCTGAAGCTCATGCCCCTTGTGCGGTGCCGTTCCCCGCAGCCGCGGCAACGACAGGAGCCGGATCTTTCCGTCCTTGCCGCCCTGCGCGATCAGCGTCGAGGTGAGATAGACCGGCGACGTGGAGCCGAGATCGAGGTCGGTGTCGTTCAGCTGATCCGTATTCGTCGGCGTGTAGTTGCCGATGAGCTTCCCCCTCGGTGACAAAAGGAGGACCGCGTCGCCCCAGTTGGTGCGGCCGTCCCACGGCGCGTTGCCGGTGGCCACGAGGAGATTGCCGCTGCGCGGGACGACTACCGCCCCGGCGCGGCCCCAGATCGCCGAGTCGCTTGCCGGACAGCTGGCGGGCGCGATGATCCGGTGCCGGTTCGAGCAGAGCGAGTTCCAGACGTGCAGGAGCCGGCCGTTCCGCACGGAGATGATCGCGACGTGCCCCTGGTACGGCGGCGCGTCGCCGATGTAGCCGCCCGTCGTCGCGATCACGTTCCCGCCGGCGAAGTTGAGCGAGGACGCGATCTTCTCGCGCGACGGCAGCCTGGTGATCGAGCGGCGCCACACGACATGGCCGCTCGCCACCGTCAGCTTCTGGATCCGGCCGTCCGGCGACGCGGCGTAGATCCACTTCCGGCTCGGGTCGGCGACCGGAGTCGCCGTCGTGATCTGTGCTGAGCCGGCCCAGTGGGAGTAGCCGCGCGGCTTCCATTGCCACAGGATCCGGCCGCTCGACGCGTCGATTGCGAGCGTGATCCCATACGTCGTCGTGACGAAGAACGCGTCGTGCGTAGCCCCGCGCACCGCGACACCGTGGAGATAGATCGCAGAGGAGTCGACCGTCCCCGGCAGCCGTACTTGCTGCCGACGCAGCTGGCCCACGTGTGCCGTGTAGATACCGGTCGGGTACGGGTCGTCGTTCGAGCGCCGTGCGTCCCACCCAAAGCGGGTCCAGTCGTGCCTCGAGGTCTCGGTGGTTTTCCGCGCACCCGTGGCAGTGACGACCACGGTCAGCGCGACTACCAGAGCGACTAGCGACGCAGCAAGACGCGACGTAGCTCGTCCTCTTTACCCGGTTCGAGGATGGCGAGCACCTGGTCGCCGGCCTCGAGGACGGTCGAGCCGACTGCGATCTCTGCCTGGCCGCCCCGCATCACGGAGATGAGCCGCGAGCCCTCGGGCAGCGAGAGCGCCTCGATGCTCCGGCCCACCGACGGCGATTCGCCGTCGATCGCCACCTCGACGATCTCGAGGTTCTCGCCGCGCAGCTCGAGGAGGTGGATGAGGTCGTGCTCCGGCACCTCGTGCTCCACGAGCGCCATCACGCTCGAGGTCGCGCAGATCGTCGGCGAGATCCCGAGCAGGTCGAAGTGCGGCTGGTTGCGGGGGTCGTTCACGCGCGCGATCACCTTCGGGACGCCGTACTTCTCCCGCGCGATCTGGCCGATGATCATGTTGTCCTCGTCGTCGCCCGTGAGCGCGAGCATAACGTCGGGCGGCCGCGCGATTCCCGCCCGCTCGAGCACGTAGAGCTCGGTCGCGTCGCCCCGCTGCACCTGGTGCTCGAACTCGTCCTCGAGCTGCTCGTAGCGGTCGCGCCGCTGTTCGATCAGCGTCACCTCGTGGCCGAGACGGAGGAGCGAGCGCATGACGTTGGCGCCGATCTTGCCTCCGCCCGCGACGATGACGTACATCAGCCGGGCACCTCTTCGGCCGCCGGACGCGCGATCGGGATCGCGCACGTCCGCGCCGACTCCAAGAGGCGGTCGATCGCGACGCTCGTGGGACAGACCGTTTCGAGCCCGCGCTCTGCGTAGAACTTCGCGCGGGCGGGGTCGAGCACGCGCACGACGACGCAGCGAACGTCGAAGCGTTTCTGCGCTACCTGCCCGATGATGATGTTCGTGTTGTCGCCGTCGGTGGCGACGACGACAGCGTCGGCGTCCTCGATGCCTGCCTCGCGCAGGAGATCGGTGTCCATGCCGTGACCGACGATGAACGTGCCCGGCCAGCTCTCGCCGAGCCGCGAGAGCGCGTCCTCGTTCTCGTCGACGACGGTCACGTCCCAGCCTTCCTGGTGGAGCTGCAAGGCGATCGCCGAACCGACGCGGCCACAGCCGATGACGAGTGCCTTCAAGTCCATGACCGGGTGAGCGTAGCTCTCTAGACCTCCTCGAGCACGCCCTGTGGGAATGCGACGACCAGCACTTCCGCAGGCGCTTTGCGGAGGACGTACTCGACCGTCGGCGAGAAGAAGCGCGACTGCCGGCGCCACTTGGGCGAGGAGCCGAGCACGATCAGGTCGGCGCCGCTCTTCTCCGCGGCGGTCACGATCGCCTCGCCGATAGACCGGGCCCGAATGGAGCGACCCTTGACGACGACTCCGTGGTCGGCCCCCAGCGCCGCGGCCTCGGCGATTGACGCCGCCGCGCGTTCTTCCTGATCGAAGAGCGGCGCATCGAGCGGCTTGTCGAGCGGTACGAGGATCACGTTCAGGGCGACGACCGCTGCGCCGCGCTCCTGCGCGAGCTTGACCGCGGTCGCGACCATCTCCTCCCCGATCTCGCCGAGCTTCATCGGCACGAGGATCTTCGAGAACTCCGCACGGGGAAGCTCTTCCTCCTCGACGGGCTCGACGTGCTCGAGCAGGCCGGTGCCGCGCCGGCGGCGGACGAGGAGATAGACGACGACGCCGGCCGCTAGCCAGATCGGACCGCCGTAGCGGGCGCCGATGTGTGTCGCCATGGCCGCGACGAAGATCACTGTGGTCGCGAGCGCCCCCACGACCGACGGCACGGGAACGTCGGCACCTCGCACCCGAACCGAGAACGGCACGCGATACGGACGCTCCATCCCGGGCTTGCTGAAGCGGAGCTTGACGACCGCGAGCTGCGCGGCGGTGAACGCGACGAGGACGCCGAAGCTGAAGAGGCTCGCGAGGAACCCGACGGGGTTCGTCGTGAATGCCGTCGAGAGCAGGAGGACGATCGAGATCGTGGTGGCCGCGACGACCGTCTCCGGCGAATGGAGGCTGCGGCGGCTGAGGCGGGCGAAGTTGCGCGGCAGCTGTCCGTGCTCGCCGAGCGAGTACGCGAGACGGCCGAAGCCGGAGTTCGAGGTGGCCGCTGCCGTGAGGAGGATGAGCGCCCCGGTCAGGCCGACGTAGATCCGCAGGAACCGCTCGACCCAGAACGCGATGTGCGGCCCGAGCGCGTAGACGACACCCATCAGCGGAGCGCGCTGCCACGTCGTCCCGAGCTGCGTCGTCCCGTGGGGCGCCGGAAAGGCCGAAAGCGCGACGAGCGCGATCAGCACCGTGACGATGACGACCAGGCCGATCCCGGTGAACAAGCTCCTGGGCAGGTCGCGGCCCGGCTGCCGCGTCTCCTCCGCGAAGTTCGCGACGGTCTCAAGGCCGGTGTACGCGAGCAGGGCGAGCGGCAACGCGAACGCGATCGCATGCCACGACGGCTGCGTCCCGAGCGAAAGGCCGCGTCCCAGCGCACTCGGCGAGAACAGGAAGGCGAAGCCGAGCACGACGAGCAGCAGCTGCGTGACGAGATCGACGAGCGGCACGACGAGGGTGAACGAATAGAGCTTCGTCCGGCGCAGGAGCCGGATGAGCCCGATCGCCGCGATCACGACGCAGCCGACGATCACGTCGCCCGGATGCTTCGCGATCGAGTGCACGCCGATCGCGAGCCCGAGATAGTGCGGAAAGAAGAGCGCCGAGAGCGCGATCACGATGAGGTAGTCGAGGAACAGCGCCCAGCCCGTCACGAATCCGGCAAGGTCGTTGAAGGCGACGCGGACGAAGGTCGCGGCACCGCCGGTCTCGCCGATCGACGTCGTCCCCTCGGCGTACGACAGCGTGACAACGAGGAAGAGCAGACCGGCCACGGCGAGGACGGCCGGCGTCAGTCCGAGCGCATGCAGTGCGACGATTCCAAGCGCGAAATAGAGAGACGACGCGACCTCGCCGTACGCGACGGAGGCGAGCGCCGGGGCGTCGAGAGCGCGTTGCAGCTGGGGCAACTTGCGCGCCATTGAGCCGCGAGCCTAGTCCGTCGACCGGCGGCGCAAGAGGAAGATGCGTCCGAGCCCGAGCCCGACGAAGAGCACGCCGAGGAGATAGCCCGTGGAGCCGCCTCCGACAGCAACCGTCTCGGCGAGGAGCGCGATCCCCAGCGCGATCGCGACGAGTCCGAACGCGAAGACCGAGCGGCGGTAGAGACCGGTCACGCGGCGCGCTCGCGCGGGGTCGCGACCATCACGCGGCACGGCGCGTGGCGAAGGACGAAGTCGACCGCGTCGCCGAAGATCTGGCGGCGTCCATGCTGTAGCCGGACGCGCCTCGGGCCGGCCATCACGATGATCTCCGAGTGGCGGCGGATCGCCTCGTCGACGATGGCGCGGCCGATGTTGCGGGTGCGCGCGATGCGGCCGGTGACGCGAACGCCGTACGAGTCGCCGATCGCCCGCGCCTCGTCCAGCTGCTCGTTCGCCTCCTGAACCTCCTCGGGCAGCTCGGTGTCGAGCGGCAGGTCGAGCGGCACCTCGATCGCCGTGAAGGCGACGATCGACGCGCGCCGCTCGGCTGCGAGCCGGCAGGCGAAGTCCATCGCCTCGTCGGATGCGTAACCGGGCGCGATCGGGACGAGGATGCTGCGGAACTCGAGAGCGGCCGCGACCCCGTACTCGACCGGTGCACGCACCGTCTCCGCCAGCGGCACCTTGAGGACGCGACGGCGGTAGACGACGTAGACGACGAACCCGATCGCGAGCCAGCCGAGGCCGGCGTAACGGGTGCTCGGGTACTGGATCACGACGTCGAGCCACGAGAGCCCCGTCCCGAGGAGGCCGATCACCGCAAAGAGCGGCCAGTCCACGCCGCGCCAGCGGAAGTTCGGCCGCGCCTTCCACGGGATGTCCTCTCCCGCCCGCAGTCTCCTCAGCTGGATCACCGAGGCGTGCGCGATCGTGAACGAGAGCATCGCGCCGAACGAGTACATCGTGCCGAGGAAGTTCGTCTTGCCGGGGATGAGGACGAGAATCGAGATGAAGCCGGCGAAGACGACGAGCGCGATCCACGGTGTCTTGAACTTCGGGTGCAGCCGCCGGAAGATCGTCGGCAGCTGCCGGTAACCGGCCATCGCGTACGTGATCCGCGAGGCACCGATCACCCCGGCGTTCGTCGCGATGAAGAGGATGGTCGCCGCGAGCAGGCCGACGTAGATCTTGAGCACGGAAAGCACCGACCCGGCGATTCCGAGGTGCTCGACGACGCCGAGCACCGGATCGGCGGCGAAGCCCTTGGGCGGGTTCAGGCCGAGGATAGTGACGCCGTGCTTCACCGGCATCGCCGAGAGCGCGATCATCGGCAGCGTGAAGTAGATGGCGAAGACCGCGATCGCGACCATGAGGATCGAGCGCGGGATGCTACGCAATGGGTCGCGTGCCTCTTCCGACAGGTTCGAGACGGTCTCGATTCCCGTGTAGGCGATCATCGCGATCGGGATCGCGAGCAGGAAATGGCTCCACGTCGGTGCCGTGCCGAAATGGACGTTCGTCGTGAGCGTGTGCGGGCTGAAGACGAGAACGAACCCGAGCAACACGAGCAGGACCTGGGTGGCGAAGTCGACCGCCGCGAGGACGACGTTGATCCGCGCCGACTCCTGGATGCCGACGATGTTCAGCGCGACGAGCAGGACGATGACGGCGGCGCCGCCGACGATGTCCCACGGGTTCTGCCTCAGCGGTTCCCAGAAGATCGAGAGGTAGTGCGGCACGAAGAACGCCGAGATGGCGATCGTGATGATGTAGTTGAGCATCTGCGCCCAGGCGGCCCCGAACGAGACGACCTCGTTGAAGGCGTGGCGCGCGAAGCTCGAGGACCCTCCGGCCTCCGGAAAGCTCACCGTCCCCTCGGCGTAGGTCGCGGCCGTCGCGGCGAAGAAGAGGCCCGCGATGACGAAGACGAGAGGCGTCAGTCCCAGCGCGAACGCGGCGGTTACGCCGAGCGCGTAGTAGATCGACGAGCCGACGTTGCCGTACGCCGTGGCGAAGAGGGCGTTCGCACCGAGAACGCGCTCGAGCTCGTGCGCCTGGCGACGCCGTCGTGCCACGGCGGGACTGTAGTGCTCGGCGCGGCTGCGACTGGCCCGGTGGCGATCATCACGCGGCACGGTGCGTCGCGGACGAGTTGCAGGACCTCGCGTGGGAACGCTTCGTGGAAGCCGCGCCGCGACTCGACCGGTGCCCCCACGACTACGAGCTCGGCGCGGCGCTCCGCCGCGATGCGGGCGACGTCCTCCCCCAGGCTCCCCGGGCGCGCGCGGACAACCTCGCGCCGCACTCCGACGCCGTACGAGCTCGCCACCGCTTCCGCGGACCCGAGTCGCTCCTTGAGGCTCGTCAGCTTTCCGTCGAGGTGCGCGTTCAGAGGCAGCTCACGCTCGACCACGAGCGGCGCGACGAGAACGACGCGCGCGCCGCGGTCGGCCGCCAGCCGGCACGCGAGATCGAGCGCGTGCTCGGTCTCCTCGCTGTCGAGCAGCGGTACGACGATGCTGCGGTAGGCGATAGAGCCCGTCCACCGCGCGAAACGCCGCGCACGGCGATGAAGGAGCCTGACGTCGGGCAGCTTCATCGCAGCAGCTGGTACGGGACGGAGGCCAGGATCACGTGCGGCTCGACGAGCAGCAGCCGCTTCACGTAGAGAGCCCGCTGGTTGTGCAGGAGCCTCGCCCAGCCGCGGAGGATGAGCTCGGGGAGCACGACGAGAACGTCGTGGCCGTCATCGGTCAGCTCGCGCAGGTACGCGAGCAGGGGATCGCCAATATCACGGTACGGCGCTGCCAGCACCTCGAGCGGGACACGCGCATCGTGTGCGCGCCACTTCCGCCGCATCGCGGCGGCTTCCGTTTCGTCGAACGCGAAGTTGACGGCGCGGGTATCGGGGAGGCCGACGGCTTCGGCCCAGTTCAGTGCGCGCATCGAGGCGGCGTTGGCCCCGGAGACGAAGATCCGCACGGCAAGTGGGCGTCCGCCGGGTGCCTCGTCGACCGTCGGCACATCGGCGACGACGACTCCCGCCTCGGTCAGGAGCCGCAGCTTGAGCGCGAACTCGAACGGATGCCGGACCTCCTCGGCGAGTGAGCGGCGACGGAGCTGCTCGGAGACGACGACAGTGACGAAGTCGGACTCACCACGCGGCAGCCGCCAGACCTGCTCGACCACGGCATCGACCGTCCCACCTCGAGGATCGAGTGTCTCGAGCATCGGTACGCCGCCGGCCAGGTGAAACCAGCGCGGCCTGATCCCCGGATCTGTCCCTCGGCGCGGCACGTGGATCGCGCGGAACCCGTCCGGGGCGATCTTCCGCGTGAAGGCGAGTGCTCGTTCGGCCGCAGGGTCGAGCTCCTCGACGACGAGCAGCGTTCGATTCCGAGCGCCGGGGGCCGAAGCGACAGCTGCCGCCCCTGCGGACAGCCGGCGCCCGACCCGCCGGTAATGACGCCGTACGCCGAGCATCGCGAAGACGAGCACCGGAATCGCAACGGTGACGAGCCAGGCGCCTTCGGCGAACTTCGTCCAGACGACGATCACCGTGACGAGACCGGTCGCCGCCGCTCCAATCGTGTTCACCAGTGCGCGGTGCCTCCAGCCGTGCGTCCGCGTGCGCAGCCAGAAACGCACCATTCCCGCCTGCGAGAGCGTGAAGGCCGTGAACACGCCGATCACGTAGAGGTGGATGAGGCTGTTGGTGTTCGCCTTGTAGATGGCGAGGAGGGCGGCCGCGGCCGCAGCGAGCACGAGCATCCCGTTCGAGAAGACGAGCCGGTCGCCGAGATTCGAGAACTGACGTGGCGCGAAGCGATCCCGCGCAAGCAGCGCCGAGAGCCGCGGGAAGCCCTGGAACGACGTGTTCGCAGCGAGCACGAGCACGAGCAGCGTCGTCCCCTGCACCGCGTAGTACATGAAGCCGCCGAACGATCCCGGCCGGAAGACGGCGCGCGCGACCTGCGAGACCACCGAGTCCGTCGAGCTGGGCATCGCGTGCACGTGGACGGCGAGGTACGAGACGCCGAGGAACATCCCGATCGCCAGCGTCCCGAGAACCGCGAGCGTCGTCGCGGCGTTTTTCCCTTGCGGGTGGCGGAAAGCGTTGACGCCGTTCGCGATCGCCTCCACCCCCGTCAGGGCCGTCGAGCCCGAGGAGAACGCGCGGAGGAGCACGAAGACGCCGATCGTCCCCGCGCCGACCGGCAGCTGGTGCGGCACCGTCGCCCGATGCACGCCTCCCGTTACGACCTGGACGAGTCCTACGCCGACGAGCAGAAGGATCGACGTCACGAACGCGTACGTCGGGAGAGCAAACAGCAGTCCCGACTCCCGCACGCCGCGAAGGTTGGCGAGCACGATCACTGCGAGGCACGCCAGCGAGAGCGAAACCTTGTGCGAACTGAGGGAGGGCGTGAAGGACGTGATTGCGTAGATCCCGGCAGAGATCGAGACCGCGACCGTGAGCACGTAGTCGGTCAGAAGAGCCGCGGCGGCGACGAGGCTCGGTGCGGTGCCGAGGTTCTCGCGGGCCACGACGTACGCGCCACCGCTTGTCTCGTACACGCGCACGGTCTGCCGGTACGAGAGGACGACGACCCCGAGCAGGCAGGCGATCCCGATCGAGATCGGGAAGACGAGATGCGCGGAGGTCGCCGAGATGGCGAGGAGCACGACGAGCGCCGATTCCGTCGCGTACGCCACCGAAGAGAGCGGATCGGACGCGAAGATCGGCAGCGCGAGCCACTTGGGCAGCAGCGTCTCGTGGATCTGGCCGGACTGCATCGGCCGGCCGACGAGCACGCGGCGCAGGCGCTTCGGCTCGAGCGCGTGCTCCTCTGGGCGCGTGACCACGCTCACGTTCGCACGGTAGGACCGCGCGGCTCAGGCGCAGATCAGGATTCCCGGCGCCGGCCTCAGGAAAGGCTCAAGACGGCGCGGCGAGCCGGTAGCCCGCGCCGGGCTCCGTGAGGATGAAGCGGGGCCGCGCCGGATCGGGCTCGAGCTTCCGCCGTAGCTGCGAGACATACACGTGGAGGTAGTGCGACTCGTCGCCGTAGCCCCTTCCCCATACCTCCCGCAACAGCGTCGTGTGCGTGAGCAGCTTCCCGGGGTTGCGGGCGAGCACGCGGAGAAGCGCGAACTCGTGCGGGGTCAGCTGAACCGGCTGTCCGCCGACCGAGACCGCACGCTTCTCGAGGTCGATCCGCAGCGCGCCGATCTCCACGATCGGCTCGACGGGAGCGTCGGCACGCCGTAATGCGGCGCGCAGGCGGGCGAGCAACTCGTCGATGCCGAACGGCTTCGTCACGTAGTCGTCGGCACCCGCGTCGAGAGCGGCGACCTTCTCCGCCTCGTCGCCGACAACCGAGAGGACGATCACCGGCGCGCTGCTCCACGTGCGGAGCTCGCGGCAGACGGCGGTGCCGCTGCCGTCCGGAAGGACGAGGTCGAGCACGACGGCGTCGGGTGGGTTCGCGGCGAGCGCGGCGAGAGCACCTTCGGCGGTCTCGGCCGTCTCCACCTCGTAGCCCGCGCCGTGCAGGCTCGTGCGGAGAGCCCGCAGAATCTGCGGCTCGTCGTCGACCACGAGGACGCGTGCGGTCACGCAGGCACCACGGCTCGCCGTTCTGCAAGCGGGAGCGAAAGGACGAGGTGTCCGCCGCCCGGATCGTCCTGCGCCCAGAGCCGCCCACCGTTCGCCTCGGCGAACCCGCGGGCGATCGCGAGCCCGAGTCCCGAGCCTTGTCCGGCCGCGCCGCGCCGGAACGGCTGGAACAGTGCGTCCCGCTGCTCATCGGGCA
>Ga0070695_100000019_pt1 | contig 62117 bp, 54 predicted proteins | sample KBSK1252metaG_FD_65471 | JGI IMG/M metagenome (GOLD analysis project Ga0070695, IMG submission 65471) | Corn, switchgrass and miscanthus rhizosphere microbial communities from Kellogg Biological Station, Michigan, USA - KBS K1-25-2 metaG | ecosystem: Host-associated > Plants > Roots >...
ACGGCCTGCCCCTACGCAAATTCTTCGTCGGTCTCCTTCTTCGCCTTCTTGCCGAACATCCACGCGAGCCCGATGCTGAACAGGTAGAGGAAGAACAGCGGCACCGACATCGCGACCAGCGAGACGCCGCCGCCGTCGGGCGTCACGACCGCCGAGACGATCACGATGATGAGCAGCGCGTACTTCGTGTGCTTCCACAGGAAGCCCGCCGTCACCACCCCCATGCGCGCGAGGAACAGCACGATCGTCGGCATCTGGAAGACGAGCCCGAACGCCAGCACCATCTTGATGTAGAGCGCGAAGGCCGGCTCGATGCGCGGCATGAACGTCAGGTAGTCGCTCGTGAAGCTGACGAAGAACTTCCACGTCAGCGGAAACACGACGTAGTGCGAGAACGCCGCGCCGAGGATGAAGAAGATGCTCGACAGGACGACGAACGGGATCGCCATCTTCTTCTCGTGCGCGTAGAGGCCCGGCGCAATGAACAGCCACACCTGCGTCATCACGAGCGGCAGGGCGAGCACGGCGCCCGTGATGCCGGCAATCGTCAGGTAGAGGACGAACGCCTCGGTCGGCTCCGTGTAGACCAGGTGCTGGCCGGCGGGCAGCCCCGCCTGCAGCGGCTTCATCACGAAGTCGAACAGCTGCTGGATGAAGATGAAGGCGATCAGGAAGCCGACGAAGATCGAGATGGCCGAATAGATGATGCGCTTCCGGAGCTCGTCGAGGTGCTCCAGGAACGACATCTTCGCTTCGCCATCGTCCTGCTCGTCGTCGTCACGGTCGCCGTCGGCGCCCGGATCGCGGCGGAGGATGCGATTTCCTTCCGTGCTGAAATCCGGGTCCGGATCGAGATCGTGAGGTGAAGTCTTCCCGGAGCCTCCGGGGCCCGGAAACGGCACCAGGGCCATGGGGTGCCCTACGCCGAGTGAGTGCCCGTGCCCGGCTCCGCGCCCGTCGTCGTGGTGCGGCTCACGGTCGCATCAACGGGTGGCGGCGTGGCGGCGGGGGGCGTGGCCGACGCGGCGGCCGTCGCCCGCTCGCGCTGTTCGTCGACCCGGATTTCCTCCTCGAGCGTGCTGCGCAACTCGTTGGAGGCCTTCTTGAACTCGTTGATGCTCCGGCCCAGCGACCGGCCGAGCTCCGGGAGCTTGCGCGGGCCGAAAATAATGAGCGCAATCACCAGGATGATGATCAACTCCGGCATGCCGATTGAGCCAAACATAGGAAATCTCCGCTAAATGGTTGATCGGATTATAGAAATCGGTCTGGACGGGGTCAAGGAGACGGTTTAAAATTCAGTTCTATATGCGTCGCTACCGCTCCGTCTCTATGGCCGTTTTTGCCATTGTTTTCTGCGCACTGGTAGGCGGCTTCTACGGCCGCAGCGCGCTGGCGGTCGAAGACCAGGTTCCCGACCAGTATAAGGTCTTTACGGCTGCGCTCACCGCCATCGACGCCACCTACATCGGGACCGTCGAGTCCGACCGGCTGGTGTACGGGGCGATCACCGGGATGCTCCAGACGCTCGATCCGCATTCGAGCTTCATGGATCCGCGCACGTACGCACAGATGCGCGAGCGGCAGGAAGGCCGTTACTACGGCCTCGGCATCACCATCGCCGTCGTCGATGGCGAGATCACGGTGGTGTCGCTCTTCGAGGGCTCGCCCGCGTATCAGAAGGGGCTCCGCCGCGGCGACATCATCGCCAAGATCGAGGGCGAAGAGACCAAGGGCTGGACGAGCGACGACGCGGTGAGAAAGCTGCGCGGGCCGAAGGGCACGCCGGTCAGGATCTCGCTGAAACGGAGCAGCTACGACCAGCTGATCGACCTCGCCGTCATCCGCGACGAAATCCACATCCCGACGGTGCCCGCCTCGTTCATGCTCGACGCGCAGACCGGTTACGTGCGTCTCTCCGAGTTCGGCGAGAATACGGACCAGGAGCTCGGGCAGGCGCTGCGCGCGCTCAACCGCCAGGGGATGAAGCGGCTCGTGTTCGACCTGCGCGGCAACCCGGGCGGCGCGCTCGATCAGGCCATCAAGGTGGCCAACCGGTTCCTGCCGCGCGGCGACATGGTCGTCTACACGCGCGGCCGCGTGCCGAACAGCGACCAGGATTACCGCGCCACCGAATCGAGCGATTACCTGAACATCCCGATGGTCACGCTGACCAGCCGCAGCAGCGCCAGCGCGTCGGAAATCGTGTCGGGCGCGCTGCAGGACCACGACCGCTCGCTCATCGTCGGCGAGACGACGTTCGGCAAGGCGCTCGTGCAGTCGGTCTACCGCGTCAGCGAAGGCGCCGGCGTGGCGGTGACGACCGCGCACTACTACACGCCGAGCGGCCGGCTGATTCAGCGGCCGTGGGACGACAGTTTCGACGAGTACCTGACCTACACGATGCGCGATCAGGATCCGAACAAGGCGCACAGCCCCGAGGATCTCAAGCTGACCGACGCCGGCCGCAAGGTGTACAGCGGCGGCGGCATCGAGCCGGATCGGCGCTTCGACGGCCAGTTCGAAGGGTTCAACCCGACGCGCTTCGGACGCACGCTCTACGCGCGCAACATCTTCGACGTCTACGCGCAGCGCTTCGCGCGCAAGGGCGACACGCGCATCACCATGGCGCCGACGGCCGCCCTGCGCGAGCTGTCGCCCGGCTTCGAGGTGACCGACGCGATGGTGGCCGAGTTCCGCGAGCTGGTCGAGAAGTCGAAGCTGAAGATCGACGAGGCCGACTGGCAGAAGGATCTCACCTTCATCAAGGCGATGATCCGCTACGAGATCGATCTCGACCTGTTCGGCGTCGAGGCGGCGCGGAAGGATCTCGTGAAGACCGATCCGCAGCTGCAGTTCGCGTTGACGCTCTTCCCCGACGCGCAGCGGCTGCTCGAGATGGGCAAGATCACGTCGACGCAGCGCGCCGCGAGATAGCCGGCTGCCGGCGGCCGGCAGCAGGCAGTAAGGGCACGAAGAAGACAGCGCACTGTCTTTCGTGTGTTTTTACTGCCAGCTGCCCGCTGCGGGCTGCCAGCTGATCACCACAATCCCACCTTGGGTCCCCAACCCAAAATATTGTGGTGTCGGTACGTGCTTGCCACTACGGCTAGCACTTGTTAGTCTCTACGAAAATTATGCGCCTCGAACGTCTCGAGATTGCCGGGTTCAAGTCGTTCTCCGATCGGTCGGAGCTGGCGTTTGACGAGGGCGTCACCGCCATTGTCGGCCCCAACGGGTGCGGCAAGAGCAACGTCGCCGACGCGATCACGTGGGTGCTGGGCGAGCAGAGCGCCAAGAGCCTGCGCGGCGACAAGATGGAGGACGTGATCTTCAGCGGCAGCGACGGGCGCAAGCCTGGCGCGGCCGCCGAAGTGCGTCTTCGCCTGACCGGCCTGGCGCTTCCCCCGAGCGCCACGGGCCCGGTCGATGGGCTGCCGCCGGCGAACGGCAACGGCCATGGCAACGGCAACGGCCATAGCGATGGCAACGGCAATGGCAACGGCCATCATCCCTCGCCTTCGCCCGGGACCGGTGCGAGCTTCCAGGAGATCGTCGAGGCCTTCACGCGCGACGTCGAGGTCACGCGCCGGCTCTATCGCTCGGGCGAGAGCGAATACCTGATCGACGGCGAAGTCTGCCGGCTGCGCGACGTCCACGAGCTGCTCATGGACACGGGCCTCGGCGCCAAGGCCTACGCCATCATCGAGCAGGGGAAGATCGGCATGATTCTCAGCTCGCGGCCGACCGATCGCCGCCAGCTGATCGAGGAAGCGGCGGGCATCACCAAGTACAAGTCGCGCCGCCGCGCCGCGGAGCTGAAGCTCGAGGCCGCGCAGCAGAACCTCACGCGCGTGGACGACATCGTGTTCGAGGTGGAGAAGCAGCGCGGCACGCTGAAGCGCCAGGCGGCGAAGGCGCGGCGCTACAAGCGGCTGCGCGACGAGCTGCGGCGGTGGGAGAAGGTGCTGTTCGCGCGGCGCTACCGCGAGCTCGCGCACGCCATCGAGACGGCGCGGGCGAGCCTGGCCGCGGCGCGCGAGCGCGAAACCGCCGCCGCCGCGCGGGTCGCGGAGGTGGAGGCGGACCTGGCGCGGCTCCGCATCGAGCAGGCCGAGGCGGACCGTCACGCGGCGTCCGTCCGCGAGCGCGCGCATGCGGCGGAGCTCGACATCAACCGACGGCAGCAGCAGGTGGACTTCGACCGTCAGCAGGCGGCGTCGCTCGCGACGCGGACGACGGAGATCGCCGACGAGATCCGCGACCTCGAGGCACGCCGCGAGCCGGCGCGCCTGGCGATCGAGGCCCGCGAACAGGCCTGCGCCGAGGCGGAACGCGCGCGCGACGAGGCGGCCGCGGTGCTCGCGGATGCGAGCGAATCGCTGGCGCGCGCGCAGCAGCGGATCGACGTGTCCGAAACTGCCGTCGACGCCGCGAGGACACAGGTCTACGTCATCCTGAATTCGCTCACGACGCTGCGGCACGCGATGGAGCACGCCGCGGCGCAGCGGGGCCGCGTCGGCGAGACGCTCGCCAAGCTCGACGTCGAGGAAGCCGACGTCTTCGTCGAGGTGCAGAAAGTCGAGGCGGACCGCATCGCCGCGAGCGACGCGCTGCGCCGCGCGCACGAGGCGCTGGACGCGGTCAGGGTGCGGCACGCCGAGCAGGAGGCAGCGCTCGCCGCGGCTCGCGGCGAATACGACGCCGGCACGCGCCGGGTGCGTTCGGGCGAGCAGGACCTCGCCGGACTCGAGGCCCGGCTCGCCTCGCTCGAAGAGCTGGTCGCCACGCGCGGCGAGTTCGGCGACGCGGCGCGCATGGTGCTCGTGCAGGCCAACGGCCACGTCGGGCAGCAGGGCGCCGTCGCCGACTACCTCGACGTCGACAGGCGCTACGAGCGCGCGGTGGAGGCGTGCCTCGGCGAGCTGCTCCAGCACGTCATCGTCGAGCGGCACGAGCAGGCCGCCGCCGGCCTGGCGCTGGTGCGCGAGCACGACGCGGGGCGGTGCGGATTCGTCGTCATCGATCCGGGGTCGAACGGCCACCATGCGCGCGAGGCGCTGCGCATGCCGGGCGTCGTCCCCGTCAGCGACGTCCTTCGCATTGCCGGCCCGCACGCGGCCACCATTCAGCACGTGATTCCGGAAGCGTACGTCGCCGAGACGTTCGAACAGGCCGTGGCGGTGTCGCGCGAAACGACGGCGCCGGTGGCGACCATTGGCGGCGACGTTTTCCGCGGCCCGCATCTCGTCTCGGGCGGGGCGAGGGCGGAATCGCGCGGCATCCTCGCGACCAAGCGCGAAATCAAGGAGCTGCGCCAGCGGATCGCCGCCGACCGCGCCGCGTTGACGACGGTCGCGGAGCGAGTGTCGGCCCTCGAGATCGCGATGGCGGAAGCCGCGAGCGCCATCGTGTCGCTCACCGCGGAGCAGCACCGGCAGGAAAAAGTCATCGTCGGCCACGACGCGCAGCTCGGCAGGGTCGCGGAGGACACGATGCGGCTGGCGCGCAAGGCGGAAGTCATCGGCCTCGAACGGCGCCAGGCGGAGGAGGAGCGCCTCGCGCTCGACGCGCGGACCGCCGAGGGCCAGCAGGCGATCGCGGGGCTCGAGGACGCGCAGCGCGCGGCCGACGGAAGTCTCTCGGACGCGCAGCGCGGCCTGGCGGCGGCGAAGGAAGCGGCCGGCGAGCTGAACGACAGGGCCGGGGCGGCGCGCGCCGCGCACGCGGGACTGCTCGAGCGCGCCGCGGGGCTGGCCGGCGAGACCGCACGCCTGCGCGAAGCCGCGCGCGAGCTCGAGGAGCGGATCGCCGCGCGTTCGGTCGAGCGCGCGCAGATGCAGGGACGCCGCGAGGAGCTGCTGCAGTCGATCGGCATCGCCGAGCGGACGCTCGACGACGAGATCCAGGCGCTCGAGGCGATGCGCGAGCAGTTGCGCCTGGCGGACGAGGCCGCCGGCGCTCTCCGCGCGGCCGTGGACGCGCAGGATGCGGCCATCCGGCAAGCCCGCCAGCTGCTCGAGGCGATTCGCGCCGAGGTCGGCGGCCTCGACATCGCGCGTGTGACCGCGGAATCCGACCTCGCCCACCTCGCGCAGTCGTGCGTCGACACCGTGCAGGTGCCACTCGACGCCGTCCTCGCCGACGTCGAAGCGATGGAGCGCGCGGGAGAAACGGTCCCCGACGCGGCGGCGATCACAGCCGAGGAGCCGGAAGAGGACCTCGAACCCCCGGATCCCGGATCCCGGATCCCGGATCCCGGACCCGCGCCCACGTCCATGAGCGCGGAGGAAGCCATCGCGGCGCTGCGGGCGAAGATCGACCGTCTCGGCCCCGTCAACATGATGGCCATCGAGCAGTTCGACGAGCTCGAAGCGCGTTACGCGTTCCTGACCACGCAGCGCCGGGATCTCGTCGAGTCGATCGCGCAGACGATCGAAGCCATCAGGCGGATCGACGAAACGAGCACGGCGCGCTTCGCGGAAGCGTTTGCCGCCATCCAGGAGAACTTCCAGTCCACCTTCAGCACCCTCTTCGGCGGCGGACGCGCGGGACTGACCCTCCTCGACGAGAACGATCCGCTCGAAAGCGGCATCGACATCGTGGCGTCGCCTCCGGGCAAGCGGCTGCAGAGCGTGCAGCTGCTCTCGGGCGGCGAGAAGGCGCTCACCGCCATCGCGCTGATGTTCGCGATCTTCAAGTACAAGCCGAGCCCGTTCTGCCTGCTCGACGAGATCGACGCCCCGCTCGACGACGCCAACGTCGGCCGGTTCGTGGAAATGCTGCGCGGGATGCTCGACCGCACGCAGTTCATCCTCATCACGCACAACCGGCGGACGATGGAAATCGCCAACCGGCTGTACGGCGTGACAATGGAGGAACCAGGAGTGTCGAAGCTGATCTCCGTTCAGCTCAACTGACAAGGTCGGTCGCAGGGGCCGACCTCGAGGTCGGCCCGAACCGTGAACGAAGACAAATCCGCCCGCTACCACCGCCTGCGCCGCCGCGCCTCCGTCGCCAGCACGGTCCTCGGTATCGGTCTGCTGCTCGCGCTCGTCCTCAGCGGCGCGTCCGCCGCGCTGCGCGCCTACGCCGCGTCGCTCACCGGCTCGTCGTTCGTGTTGACGCTCGCGGTCTACGTCGTCCTGTTCGCGCTCGTCAACGAGGCGGTCAGCCTGCCCTTCGCGTTCTACCAGGGCGTGACGCTCGAACGGCGTTATGGCCTGTCCACGCAGACCACCGCGCGGTGGTGGTTCGATCACGCCAAGGCGGGACTCGTGGCGCTGGTGTTCGGGCTGGCCGCGGCGCTGATCGTCTGCTCGCTCATCCGCTGGGATCCCGATCGGTGGTGGGTCGCGGCGGCGGCCGTCTTCACGATTGTCATGGTCGGCCTCGTGCAGCTGGCGCCGGTGCTGCTGCTGCCGCTCTTCTACGAGTTCAAGCCGCTCGACCGCGAAGCGCTCGTCTCGCGGCTGGTGGCGCTGGCGGATCGCGCCGGCGCGCGGGTGATGGGCGTGTTCGAATGGCGGCTCAGCGACAAGACGAAGAAGGCGAACGCCGCGCTCGCCGGCATCGGGCGGACGCGGCGCATCATCGTCTCGGACACGCTGCTGGCCGAGCACTCGGACGACGAGATCGAGGTGATCCTCGCGCACGAGCTCGCGCACCACGTGCACCGCGACATCTGGAAGGGGATCGCGCTGGAGACCGTCTTGATCGCGCTCGGCTTCTACCTGGCGGACCTGGTGCTCTCGCGGTTTGCCGGCTCCTTCGGGCTGGAAGGGAAGGGGGACGTCGCCGCGCTGCCACTGCTGCTGCTGGCCGCGGGCGGCGTGTCGCTGGCGCTGATGCCGGTCGCGAACGCGCTGTCGCGCGCGCACGAACGGCGGGCCGACCGCTACGCGCTCGAGATGACGAAGAACGCGCCCGCGTTCGTCAGCGCGATGAAGCGTCTCGGCGCGCAGAACCTCGCCGAGGACAATCCATCCCGGCTCGTGCAGGTCCTGTTCTACACGCATCCGCCGATCAACGCGCGCATCGACGCCGCGCACGCGTGGGCTGCGACCAACGGTCGCAGCTGACGCCGTCACCCCGATCATCCAGCAGGCCGGCGCCTTCCGAGTTGCCGGGTCCAAAAGGACCCGGCCTGCATCTCGATGCTCTGGCCGCGAATCGGGCGTAGAATCGCATCGCCGAGGAGGTGACCGTGAGGAACAGATTGACGCGGCGCGAAGCCATCCAGACCGGTGCGAGCGTGGTCGCGGGCGCAGCCGCCGCGCTGGCGGGACGCGCACAACTGTCGGCCCAGGGCGGCGCGGTGAACCCGACGCCTCCGCCGGCACGCGATTCGCGCTATCCGCTGCCGCCGACGTGGCCGCGCGAGCTGCGGCAGCTGGCCCCGAACGTCTACGCCTACACCCAGGGAGGCGGTCCCGACATGAGCGGGCCCGGCGTCTCCAACGCCGGATTGATCGTCGGCCCCGACTACGCGCTCGCCATCGACGCGCTGCAGGGACCGATCCCGGCGAAGGATTTCATCACCCGCGCCCGGCAGGCCAGCGGCGGCAAGCCGATTGGACGGCTGATGAACACCCACCATCATGGCGATCACGTGGCGGGGAACCAGTTCTTCACCGGCGCCGAGATCAGCAGCCATCCGTACTGCCGCAACGAGGTGCTGAAGGCGGTCGCCAACACGCCGAAGACGTGGACCGCGACGCCGGGCGTCGCCGACGGCGGCGAGCCGCGCGTGCTCGTGCCGCCCACCGTCACGTTCGTGGACGACGTGACGTATTTCATCGGCAACACCGAGGTGCAGTACCGCTTCGCAGGACCGGCACACACCTGGGGCGACGTGATGGCGTACCTGCCGCAGCACAAGATCCTGTTTGCCGGCGACGTCGCGTTCTTCTGGGTGGCGCCGTACGCGAACAACAGCTACATCACGAAGTGGATCGAGACGTGCGACAAGATCGCCGGCTGGGACGTGGACGTCATCGTCCCGGGCCACGGCCCCATCGCGGGCAAGAAAGAGCTCGCCGAGATGGCGAGCTACTTCCGCGTGCTCGGCGTCGAGGCGCGCAAGCGCTACGACGCGAAGATGACCGCCGGCGCCGCTGCCGCGGAAATCCGTCTCGGCCGCTTCGACAACTGGGTCGGCCCCGAGCGCCTCATCATGGACACGGTCCGGTGGTACCAGGAGTGGGAGGGGACGCTGACGCCCGACTACGACGCCAACCGCGTGCGCCTGGCGACGCTCGAGTACAACGCCATCAAGGCGGGCGCGAAGAAGACCGGCGAGATCATCCCGCTCGAGCGGATGGACTCGCTGGTGGAGGTGTAGAGAGGACGGCGTCGATCCAGCGATCGATCTCCCGCCAGACGTCGGGCCGGAGCGACGAGTTGTGCGTGCCGCCCGGCACGAGAATGAGCTGCTTCGGCCCGGCCAGCGCCGCGTAGATACGCCGCGAGTGATCCGGCGGCGTATCGACGTCCGCGTCTCCATGAATCAGGAGCACCGGGACGTGGATGCCGGCGGCCGATCGCGCCGGGCTCACCGCGTCGATGTCGAAATGCCCGTCGCGTGCCGCGCGCTCGAAGGCGCGCCGCAGCACGCCGGCCGTGAAGAGTCGCGGCGCACGTTCGGTCGCGACCGTCCGCAGGTCGGAAAACGTTTCCGCGGCAACGACCGCGGTGATGCGCGGGTCGTCCGCCGCCTCCTGCAGCGCGACCGCGCCGCCGAGTGAATCGCCGATCAGCACGATGGGGCCGCGCTCGAGCGTGTCGATGACGCGCGCCAGGTCCTGTTTTTCGAAGAACCCGTAGGTGCACGCATCGCCGCCCGACTCGCCGTGCGCGCGGCTGTCGTAGGCGACGAGGTCGAATCCGCGCGGCAGGAATCGATCGACGAGACCGGCGGCGCTGCCATGGTTGTCCGCGACGCCATGGAGCCAGACGATGGTCCCGCGGCGCTCGACGGTGGTCGCGCACCGCCATCCGTTCAGCGACACCCCGGCGCCGGCGAAGGTTTGGCCGCGGCACACCGCCGGCGCGGCGATGCGCGCGCGGGTTTTTGCGGGGTGCAGCAGCGCGCCCGCACCGATGCCGGGCAGCATCGCCCACGCACCGGCGCAGAGGAGGATGGCGACGGACGCCGATATGAGCAGTACGCGCATCGCCACTCCTTGGAATGGTATCCGTGGATGGCGTTCCCTTCGGAGACCGCGCGATCTACGATACGCGCCATGATCAATACGATGTTCCGGCAGGCAGCGGTTTCAGCGCTCCTGGTCTGCGGCCTCGCGGCGGCGGCGGCCGCACAGTCCGCTCCGGTCAGGTCCGACCAGGACATCCTGATTCAGCTCGAACGCGACTGGGACGCCGCGTTCCATCGCCACGACGCCGCGTTCATCGACCGCATCCTCGCCGACGAGTTCGTCGTCACCTACGACAACGGCGTCCGGGCGGATCGCAAGCTGGAACTGGAGCTGGCCACGTCGGCCAACGAGAACGTCGAGTCGTCCGAGATGGACGAGTTCATCGTCAAGGAGTTCGGCAACACGGCGGTCGTCTGGTTCACGCTGCACCTGACAGGACCCGTCAACGGCCAGCGGGTGCAGAACGACTATCGGTTCACCGACGTCTTCGTCCTGCGCGACCGCCGCTGGCAGTGCGTATCCAGCCAGAGCACGAAGGTCGGCAAGCCCTAGCTCGCTTCAGCGCCAGGGGAGATCCCGCACGCGGTGCTTCCTGCCGCGAGGAGGACGAGGAGGGCGAGCATCGCAGGCCGCTTCGGTACTACTGCGCTATTGCCAGGTCGTGAGCGTCAGCGTGAACGGGTGCGCCGAGTCCGGCTCCATATTGACTACGCGCAATTCGTAGTCCATCGGCTCGAGTCCGACACGGCGGAAGCTGATGGTCGGTGCGCCGCCGCGCGGCGCAAGGTCTTCGTGTACCAAACCGGCACCGGCGCGATACAGCTGTATCAGCATCGCACGCGCGCCGCCCTGCCACGACAACGTGACTTCGACGGCGCCGTCCTCCGGCCGCAGCGTGAAGCGATAGCGCTCGCACGCGTAGAGGCCGACGTAGCAAGGCGCCTGGTAGCTCGCGAGCGGGCCGACGCTCCCGGCGATCACGCGCTCGCTCGGAACGAGTCCCGTGGGCACGTCGGGGCCGACGGCGTGAGTCGGCGCTGGGGCCGGCGGCGTGGTTGGGACGGTGGCCTGCGGCGTTTGCGTCGCGGACGGCGCGGTGGGAGAGACGCTCGTCAAACCACCGCAGCCGGCGAGCAGGAGCGACAGTCCGGCGGCGACGAGCCACCGACCCTGCGCGGAACAACCCCTGGGTTCGGTCATGGCCGGGCTCGACTGCAAGTTCCGATCACTGCCGAACTGTGCAATCGGGCCGTCGAGGTGGAAACCGATGACCAGTTAGTCCCACTCCACTACCGCTAATTCGTGGATACGCCCGTCAGGGTGGCCGCCAGCCGACTCAGCTCGAGGGCATAGGCGGACCACCACGATCCGGCGCTCGGCCCGCGGTTGCAGGTCCCGTCGGATTCGCCGGGCTGCTTCACCCAGAGGAACGCGTCGATGAGCGGATGCCCGGTGTTGGTCGTCGGCGCCACGCCGAGCGCGCGACCGCGCGGGTTGCACCACTCCGTCGAATTGGCCGCCAGGCCGTTGCGGCTCGTGTCGATGATGAAGTGCTTCCCCCCGGTCAGCCGCGAGATCTGCTCGCCGTAGGTGACGTTGATCGTCGTCGGCTGGAAGTTCGACACGTTGAGCGAGAAGCCGTCGGCCATCGCCAGGCCCGCCTGCTGCAGGCGGGTGGCCATCACGGGCGCCGGCTGCCACCGCGCGTTGCCGGCGTCGATGTAGACGGAGGCGGCCTGCGCCTTCAGCGTCTGCACGGCGCCCCGCATGAGGGACACGCGCTCGTCGCGACCGGCCGGCGGCAGGCAATCCATCCCCGCGAGGGCGTCGGGCTCGAGGATGACGATCGCCTGGCGCCCCGACACGCCTTTTGCGAAATCACCGATCCACTTGCGGTACGACGCCGCGCCACCGGCGCCTCCGGCCGAATACGACCCGCAATCGCGATAGGGAATGTCGTAGGCGACAAACACCGGCAGCGCGCCGGCCGCTGTCATCGTCGACACGGCGTCATTGACCTCGCGCGCGACATTGCTGGACCAGTCGCCCAGCCAGCGGGCGACCGGCTGCGACGCGATGCGGTCGATCAGCGCCGCGTCCTGCGGCCGCGACCGCCGCCACGTCTCCGCCTGCCTGTGGGCGTTCGAATTGGGATCGACGTAGAGCGTTCGGCCGGCGAACGGATTGGGCGGCGGCGCCGCCTGCTGCGCGCCGACGGCGAAGCCGGAGAGGACGAACGCGAGCGCGACGAAGGCGGCCCGCCGCCTAGTGCGTCGAATCTCCACGGCTGCCGCCGCGATCGGCGTCGCTCACGCGCGGTTCGCCCGAACCCGGCATCTGGCTCACCATGTGCGTCAGCCGTCCGACCAGGATGCGCGTCGCGCGCACGTCGCAATGCGACTTGACGAACAGGTCTGCGAGGTCGCCCGCGCCCCACAGCAGGCCGGCGAAGATGATGAGGCGCATCGCTTCGGCGGCGAGCACGCCGAACGAGATCGGCACCGCGCTCGTGACGCCGTTGACGATCTGCACGACCAGCAGCAGCCCCATGAGCCCGGACATGATCCGGAACAGGATGGCGACCGAGTGCAGCCCGCGTGTCGGCTCTATGTCGTCGTCCCGGACGCGAACGCCGACGATCGTCTGGGCGCCCGGGGGAATGAACCTGCGGTCGGGGTCGGCTGGCGGGGTGCTGCTGCGCTTGGCCATGGCCCCGTGACCTTCGCAAAGCCACTGCCACGTCGCGCGGCTCAGCTGACGGAAGGCGGTCGCGCCGAACCCAGGTCAGCTCGCACCAATGCGTCTCAGCTGGAAGTTCCTGGTGGTCTCGCCATCGATGTGAAATCCGGTGCGCCATTCCTGGTAGCCGGGAGCCGTGATGCCGATGTTCGAATTCGCGGTGTACACGCGGTCGCATCGATACCGTCCATCAGCGCCGGACATGGTGCTCGTGCCGTCGTTGGCGAACGAACCAGGGCTGGCGAGAAACGTCACCGTTGCGCGCGCGATGGGTGCGAGCGTATCGGCGTCCTGCACGAGACCGCTCATCGACACCTGCGGCAGGGGACCGAGTGCGAAGTCGAGCCGGTTCACGCCGTCGACGACGACCGGCCTTTCGATCGGTTGAAATCGCAACGCCTCCGCCCACACCAGCGTGTTGCCTGGCGTGAGGTTCTCGAAGCGATATTCACCGGCCTGGTTCGTGGAGACCGAAGGGAACCAGCTGTTCGGGTTCGGGCGAATCGCGACGCGCGCGTTCGCGAGCGGCACTCCTGCTTCGGTGGTGACGCGCCCGGTCAACGGCGCGGGCGCCGCGGGCAATGGTGCGGGTGCGGGTGGGGGCACCACGGGCGCCGGGGTTGCCGGCGATGGGACGGCGGGCGACGGCGTCGCGCCTGGCGTGTCGCCGCCACAGGCGCCAATCGCGCAGAGCAGCACGGCGCACGCCAGCCCTCTCGCGAGAATCCCCATGCTTCCCTGCGTGGTTGTCGATCGTTATTTCGCCCGCACGACCAGCTCGCCGTGCATCATCCTGTGGCCGGGCTCACTCGTCAGCGCGCAATAGAACGCGAAGGTGCCCGGCCGGTCCGCCTGGAACTCGAAGGTCGTCGAGCCGCCCGCGGGAACGCGCTTCGCGATGCGGTACTCGTCGATGGTGAAGCTGTGCGCGATGTCCTCGCTGCGCACGGTCAGCTTCACGAGGTCGTCCTGCGCGACCTCGATGCGCGTGGGCGCATAGTGGTAGTCCTTCGCGACGATGGTGAATTCGCGACGGTTCGGCGCCTGATCCTGACCTGGGCCAGGGGACGCGAGCAAGCGGGCAACTGTGGGTCCGGCGAGGAGGAGGCCGCCGGCGCCGATGAGCATCAATCCAACCGAGCGCCGGGAAATCTGCATATACCTATTGTGACGCCCCAGGGGCTCATCGGGTTCGGTGTCGAGGCGTGCAGGGGCGCGCCGGCGCGGGCGCCCCTGTACGGCCGGGCTATTCCTTGGCGGCGGGAGCCGCCTCCTGCGGCTTCGGCGCTTCTTCCTGCAGCAGCGCCTTGCGGCTGAGCCGAATCTTCCCGGTCGGGTCGATATTGATGACCTTCACGAGAATCTGCTGACCTTCCTTGAGCTCGTCGCGTACGTCCTTCACCCGGTGGTTCGCGATCTCCGAGACGTGCAGCAGGCCGTCGGTGCCCGGCATGATCTCGACGAACGCGCCGAAATCGGTGATGCGCTGCACCTTGCCCATGTAGGTCTTGTTCAGCTCCGGCGTGGCGGTCAGCTCCTGGATGATGCCGATCGCCTTCTGCGCGGATTCGCCGTCGGCCGACGCCACGTTCACGCGTCCGTCGTCCTCGACGTCGATCTTCACGCCGGTCCGCTCGATGATGCTGCGGATCATTTTGCCGCCCGGTCCGATGACGTCGCGGATCTTGTCGACCGGGATCTTGATGGTGATGATGCGCGGCGCGAACATCGACATGTTGGTCCGCGACGCGGAGAGCGTCTTCGCCATCTCCGCTAGGATGTGCATCCGGCCTGCGCGCGCCTGCTCGAGCGCTTTCGCCATGATCTCCGACGTGATGCCGGTGACCTTGATGTCCATCTGCAGCGCGGTGATGCCTTGCGCGGTGCCCGCGACCTTGAAGTCCATGTCGCCGTAATGATCCTCGGCGCCCGCGATGTCCGAGAGGACGGCCCACTTGCCGCTCTTCTCGTCCATGATGAGCCCCATCGCGATGCCGGCGACGGGCGCCTTGATCGGGACGCCCGCGTCCATCATCGCCATCGAGCCGCCGCAGACCGACGCCATGGACGAGGAGCCGTTCGACTCGAGGATGTCGGAGACGAGCCGGACGGTGTAGGCGAACTTCTCCTCGCCCGGCACGACCGGCGAGAGCGCGCGCTCCGCCAGCGCGCCGTGGCCGATCTCCCGCCGGCCGGGGCCCGTGAAGCGCCCCGTCTCGCCGACCGAGAACGGCGGGAAGTTGTAATGGAGCATGAAGCGCTTGTAGAACTCGCCGCTCACGTGCTCGACCTTCTGCTCGTCGTCCGCGGTGCCGAGCGTGCAGGTGACCAGCGCCTGCGTCTCACCCCGCGTGAACACCACCGATCCGTGCACGCGGGGCAGGATACCCGCCTCGGTCCAGATGGGACGGATCTCGTCGAACTTGCGCCCGTCGAGCCGGTGCCCCTTGTTGAGCACCTCGTCGCGCAGCACCTGCTCCTGCATCTCGTGGAAGATGTGCTTCGCCTGCGCGTGCTGCTCCTCGTCGAGCGCTTCGAGCAGGTCCTCGAGCACGTCGTCGACGCGGCTGTAGCTTTCCAGCTTGTTGAGGATGCGCATCGCGTCGCCGAGCGGGCCGAACGACTTGTCGTGGACGGTCTTGTGGAACTGCTGATCCACCGGCTTGCCGGCGACGGTCAGCTTCTTCTTGCCGGAGGCCTTCTTCAGTTCGTCGATGGCGGCAACGAGCTGCTTGATGGCGGCATGCGCGGCTTCGAGCGCTCCGACCACCTGCTGTTCGGTGACTTCCTTCGCGCCTGCCTCGACCATGAGGATGCCGTCGGCGCTGCCGGCGACGATGAGATCGAGGCTGCTCTCCTTGCGCTCGGCGTAGGTCGGATTGATGACGACGTTCCCGTTCACGATGCCGACGCGGACGCCGGCAATCGTCTTCTCGAACGGAATCTCGGACAGCGCGAGCGCCGCGGACGCGCCCGTGATCGCGAGCACGTCGGCGTCGTTCTCCTGGTCGGCCGACAGGAGCAGCGAGATGATCTGCGTCTCGTAGTTCCAGCCGGCCGCGAAGAGCGGACGGATGGGCCGATCGATCAGGCGGCTGGTGAGCACTTCCTTCTCGGGCGGCTTGCCCTCGCGCTTGAAGAATCCACCGGGAATACGCCCCGACGCGTAGGTGTATTCGCGGTAATCGACCGTCAGCGGAAGGAAGTCGATCCCTTCGCGCGGGTTGGCGGCGTGGCAGGCGGTGACGAGCACGACGGTGTCGCCCGAGCGGACGACCACCGACCCGTCAGCCTGCTTGGCCAGCTTGCCGGTTTCAATGGAAATACGGCGGGACCCGATCTGGATCTCGCGCTTCTGGAGATTGACGTTGTGCATGGCGAAAACGAGCGGCTACTTGCGGATGCCGAGACGCTGGATGAGCGCCGCATAGCGATCCGAGTCCTTGCTCTTCAGATAGTCGAGGAGCCGCCGGCGCTGGCCAACCAGCTTCAGCAGGCCGCGACGTGAATGATGATCCTTCGCGTGAACCTTGAAATGTTCCGTGAGGTAGTTGATGCGTTCGCTGAGCAGGGCCACCTGCACTTCCGGGGACCCCGTATCGCTGTCGTGCGTGCGGTAGTCCCCGATGATCCCGGTCTTGCGGTCCTTCGTTAAGGCCACGATGGCTTCCTCCACGTACGGCCCAGGAATCCCTCCGCTCGCTCGGGGCACCAGACCGCCGTATGTCCTAATTCTTGCTAACTCAAAGACTTACCATTCTAAATCAGTACAACCTCCGGGTGCAAAGAACCCGAGGGCCGCTGCGGCGTGCCGAGCGCCACGAGCGTGCCCCCTGCGTCGAGCACCCGCACCCATTCGGATGAGGCGGGCGGCAGGGCGCCCGACACGTCCGACGGCCGCACGTGCTGGCCGTGGGAGACGCGGGTCAGCCCCTCCGTGGTCACCGTGACCGCCGGGAAGCTGGTGAGCAGCCGTTCCATCGGAATCAGGAGCGTTTCGAGGTCGGCGGGTCCGCGTCGGTCGTCGTCGCGGCCCTCGGCGGCACCCGTCACAGTGCGGAGCGCGTCGAGCGGGATCGCCTCGTCGATCGTGAATTCTCCGCTGCGCGTTCGCCGGAGCGCCTCGAGCGTGGCGCCCGTGCCGCAGCGCTCGCCGAGGTCGCGCACCAGCGCGCGGACGTAGAAGCCGGCGGAACAGGTGAGCGACAGGCGGCAGCGATTGTTCCCCGACTCGATCAGCTCGAGACGCGAGACGCGGACCGGCACCGCCGCGAGCTCGACGGGTTCGTCCCGCCGCGCGAAGTCGTACGCGCGGCGGCCGCCGACCTTCTTCGCGGAATAGGCGGGCGGCACCTGCATCTGCTCGCCGTCGAAGGCGCGCAGCGCGGCCGCGAGCGCCTCGCGCGACGGCGCGCCGCCCGGCCGGCTCGTTTCCTCGCCCGTGACGTCGAGCGTGTCGGTCGTCACGCCGAAGAGAATCGTCGCGTCGTAGTCCTTGTCCGACGCGGTGAGGAAACGCACCAGACGCGTCGCGCGCCCGAGGACCAGCGGCAGCACGCCCGTGGCGAGCGGATCGAGGGTGCCGGTATGGCCGATGCGCTTCTCACCGAGCGCGCGGCGGGCCGTGGCGACGACGTCGTGCGACGTCGGACCTTCGGGCTTGTCGATGACGAGAACGCCGTCCATCAGCGGGCAGCTGGCAGCAGGCAGCTGGCAGTGAAGATCGCGGACGTGACGATCACGAAGGCGTGCCGACCGCCTGCTGTCCGCTGCCAGTTGTCTGTATCCGCTCGAGCAGCTTCTGCTCGAACAGCAGCTTCAGCTCGTCGAACGTGCCGCGGGCACTGCATCCCGACGCGTTCTTGTGACCGCCGCCGCCGAACTCCTTCGCGATCGCGTTGACGTCGACCTCGCCCTTGGAGCGCATGCTGACACGCCAGTCGTCCTCGCCGGCCTCCTTGAAGAACACCACCGCCTCGATGTCCTTCACCGACAGCGGCAGGTTGACGATGCCTTCGGTGTCTTCGTAGGTGCCGCCGCACTCGCGCGCCAGCTTCCGGTCGACGCAGAGCGTGGCGACGCGGCCGCTCGGGTGGAGCACCATCCGGCTCAGCACGGCGCCGAACAGCTTCAGCCGTCCCAGGGTGTTGCTGTCGTAAATGGCGCCGGCGATGGCGGGCGGGTCGATTCCCGCCTCGACGCACTGCCGGCAGATGTCGAAGGTGCGCGGCGAGATGTTCGAGTAGTGAAAGGAGCCGGTGTCGGTGATGATCCCGATGTAGACGTGCGTGGCGATCTCGCGCGTCAGCGGCACGGCCAGTTCCTTGACGAGGTCGAACACCATCTCGCTGCAGGCGGCGGCGCTCGCGTCGAACCAGTTCAGCGCGCCGTAGGCCGTGTTGCCGAGATGGTGGTCGATGTTGATCACGAATCCGCGCTCGAGCCCCTCGACGCCGGTGCGCGTCACGTCGCCGCATTCCATGACGATCACCGCGTCGCCCGGATCGTCGATGTGGCTGGCGACCTCGATCTTCGTGACGCCGGGAAAGACCGAGAACGGCCCCGGCGCGGGGTCGCGGTTCACGATGCGGACGTCCTTCCCGAGGTGCCACAGCGCGTGCGCCATCGCGAACTGCGAGCCGATCGAATCGCCGTCGGGGCGCACGTGCGACGAGAGCACGAACCGCTGCCGCCCGCGAATTTCGTCGGCGATGCGCGCGCGGATGGCCGTCTCAGTCGCCGCGCCGGTCATCGTCTGGGGATACGGGATCCGGGGACGCGGCCCCGGCGCGCTGCGCGTCCTGTTCGTGGATGTCGCGGAGGATCTGCTCGATGCGGTCCTGGTTGGCGATCGACTCGTCGAACCGGAACTCGAGCTCCGGCACGCGGCGGAGCTGCAGCCGCGCGCCGATCTGGCGCCGGAAGAAGCCGGTCGCCCGCTGCAGCGCGCGCGACGTCTCGGTGCGCGCCTTCTGATCGCCGAGGCTGGTGTAGAAGACGCGCGCCATCTGCAGGTCCGGGGTGACCTGCACGCGCGTCAGCGTGATGAAGCCGATGCCGGGGTCGTGCACCTCGCCACGGCTGAGGATCTCGCTCAGCTCCTGGCGGATCTGATCGCCGACGCGGTCTGGTCGATAGCCTTGAGCCATGTGTGCCGGGTCCGCGAACGCCTGGTTCCACGCCCGTTCGCGGAACCCGGCCTACGTACGTGGGGCGGGTGCCGCCGAGCATGCGAAGCCATGCGAAGGCGGACCCGCCTATGCCGTTGCCGCCTTCTGTCTCTCCATCGTGAACACCTCGATGACATCGCCGGTCTTGATGTCGTTGAAGCGCTCGAGGCCGATGCCGCACTCGAAGCCGGACTTGACCTCGCTCACGTCGTCCTTGAAGCGCCGCAGCGAGGCGATCTTCCCCTCGTGCACCACGACGTTGTCGCGCAGCAGCCGCGCGGTCGTCTCGCCGGCGCGCGTGATGCGTCCGTCGAGGACCATGCAGCCGGCAATCGCGCCGATCTTCGGCACCTTGAAGACCTCGCGCACTTCCGCCGTGCCGATGCGCACTTCCTTGAACGTCGGCTCGAGGAGGCCCTCCATGCCCTTCTGGATTTCCTCGGTGACGTTGTAGATGACCGAGTGCAGGCGGATGTCCACCTCTTCGCGATCGGCCATGTCCGCGGCGTTGCGATCGGGCCGCACGTTGAAGCCGATGATGATGGCGTTGCTCGCCGACGCCAGCAGCACGTCCGACTCGTTGATGGCGCCGACGCCCGCCCTGATGATGCGGATCTTGACCTTCTCGTCGGAGAGCTTGGTCAGCGAGTCGGCCAGCACCTCCGACGAGCCCTGCACGTCGGCCTTGACGATGATCGGCAGCTCCTTGACGCCGCCCTCGGCAATCTGTTCCTTCAGCGACTCGAGCGTCAGGCGGCCGCCGCGCGCGCCGAGCGCGCGCTCCTTGGCCTGCGTCTGCCGGAAGGTCGCGATCTGCCGCGCCTTGGCCGCGTCGGCCACCGTCTGGAACGGATCGCCGGGCTGCGGCAGGCTCGTCAGCCCCAGCACTTCCACCGGCGTGGACGGCCCCGCTGACTTCACCGGACGGCCGCGATCGTCGATCAGCGCGCGCACGCGTCCGACGACGGGGCCGGCGATGAAGTTGTCGCCGACGTTGAGCGTGCCGTCCTGCACGAGCACCGTCGCGACCGGGCCGCGGCCGCGATCGAGCTTCGCCTCGAGCACCGCGCCCGACGCACTGTGTTTCGGGTTGGCCTTCAGTTCCAGGATGTCGGTCGAGAGCAGGATCATCTCGAGCAGCTGATCGAGGTTCTGCTTCTTCTTCGCCGAGACGGGCACCATGACCGTCGAGCCGCCCCAGTCCTCGGGCACGAGGTTCAGCTCGGCGAGCTCGCGTTTCACGTTGTCGGGGTTGGCGCCCGGCTTGTCGATCTTGTTGATCGCCACGACGATCGGCACGTTGGCCGCCTTCGCGTGATCGATCGCTTCCCGCGTCTGCGGCATGACCCCATCGTCGGCCGCGACGACGAGGACGACCACGTCGGTGACCTTCGCGCCGCGTGCGCGCATCAGCGTGAACGCCTCGTGGCCGGGCGTGTCGAGGAAGACCACGCTGCGGCCGTCGCCGACGTCGACGTGATACGCGCCGATGTGCTGCGTGATGCCGCCGGCTTCGCGTTCCGCCACCTTCGTCTCGCGGATGGAGTCGAGCAGCGACGTCTTGCCGTGATCGACGTGGCCCATGACCGTGACCACGGGCGCGCGCGACCTCCGGTCTTCCGGCTTCGAATCTTCCTGCTCGGCCGAGACGAGCTCCTGCTCGAAGCTCCGCATCTCGATCTCGGCGCCGAAGTCGCGGGCGAGGTCCTTGGCGACTTCCATGTCGACCGTGCTGTTGATCGTCAGCCGCATCTGCTTCATGAACAGCTTCGTCAGCACGTCCTTGACGCGGACGTCCAGCTTGTCCGCCAGGTCCTTGACCGTCATCCCCTCCGCCAGCGTGATGGTGCGCGTGATCGGCGGTGGCGCGGCCGGCATCATCGCCGTCGCGGGCGCCGACGGGCGCTCGCGCCTCGGCGTCACGGGGCGCACGCCAGGCCGCGGCGGCTGACCCATCGGCGGGCGCGGCCCGCCCATCGGCGGGCGGCTGCCGGGCATCCCGGGCCGCGCCTGCTGCGGCGGCTGCGTCCGAATGGGCTGCGAGGGGAGCGGCCGCGGGCCGCCCAGCATGCTCGGCGTCGTCGGACGCGGCGGCGGCGGATAGTTCGGACGCGCGGCGCCGCCGGCTCCGGGACGTCCGCCCGGCGTCGCCGAACGCGCGCCGGTTGGCGGTGTCGTCGGCTTCGGTGGCTGGGCTGCCGGCGGCTGCACCATGCGCGGCTGCGACACGGCCGGACGCTTGGCGGGCGTCAGCGGCCGCGCGGGCTGCGTGGGCCTGCCGGGCTCTTCGATGCGCAGGCGAATGGTCGGAGGCACGACGCGCGGCGCGGAGGGCGGCTGCGCGCGCGGCGGCTCGGGCGCTCGCGCGGCGACCGGTGCTTCCTCGACCGACGGCGCGGCGGCAACCGGCACCGGCGGCGCCGGTTCGACGACCTGCGGCGGCGGCGGTGGCTCGGCGCGCGGCGGTTCGGGCGCGACCTCGGGCGCGGGCGGCGGCGCCTCGGCCACAGGCTGGGCCACGACAGGCACGGGCGGCGCCTCTTCTTCCACGGGCGCGAGCGGCGCCGGTGGATGCAGCGGCTTGATCGTCTTGACGAGGCGGGGCGGCCCGAGCACGGGCGCGGTCGGCTTTGGCGGCTCGGCCTTCTTCACCGCGGCGGTCTTCTTCGCGCCGCCCTTCGGCGGCACGGGCGCCTCGGCGAACATGTCGCCGCCCGGCAGCGAGATGCCGCGCTGCCGCGCCACGCGCTCGACGAACGATCGGGCGACGACTTCTTCGATCGTGCTCGAGGCGCTCTTCAGCTCGATGCCGTGATCGCGCTTCAGCAGCGCGAGCACTTCCTGGCTGGTTGAACCGAGCAGCTCAGCGACCTTGTAGATCCGGACTGTTGCCAAAAATAGATTCCCTCAGCTCTCTTGCTCTTCTGGTTCACCGGCGGCCGCGGCCTCCGTCGCCTCTCCGCTCCCGGGGCCTTCCGCTTCCGCGCCGTTTATCGTCTCTCCGCCGTCGGCGCCTTCCGCGCTGTCCATCGCCATCTCCGCCTGCGGCGGCGTATCGGGGAACAGCGCGTCCATCTGCGCCTGCGCGTCACCCGCTTCGAGCGCGCCGAACTGCGCCTCCACTTCCTTCCGCTTCTCTTCCTCGCTCTTGATGTCGATGCGCCAGCCGGTCAGCTTCGCCGCCAGCCGGACGTTCTGCCCCTTCTTGCCGATCGCCAGCGACAGCTGCTTGTCCTCGACCACGACCTCCATGACACGTTCCTTGTCGTCGACGATGGAGACGCGCTGCACCTTCGCCGGGCTCAGCGCGTTGGTGACGAAGAGAATCGCGTCGTCCGACCACTCGACGATGTCGATCTTCTCGCCGCGCAGCTCGCGGATGATCGCCTGGACGCGCGTCCCCTTCATGCCGACGCAGGCGCCGACCGGGTCCACGTCGCGCTCCCGCGAGTAGACGGCGACCTTGGCGCGGTCGCCCGCCTCGCGCACCGCGCCGCGAATCATGACGGTGCCGTCGTAGATTTCCGGGACTTCCTGCTCGAACAGCTTGATGAGCAGCGCCGGATCCGTGCGCGAGAGGACGATCTGCGGGCCCTTGGCGCTGCGGTTGACGCCCTTGATGACCGCGCGGATGCGCTCGCCGGGCGTATAGCTTTCGGCGCGCGACTGTTCCTTGCGCGGCAGCACGGCCTCGACGCGCCCGATCTCGACGATGAGGTCGCCGCTCTCGAACCGCTTCACCGTGCTGTTGATCACCTCGCCGATGCGCTGGTTGTACTCGGCGAAGATGTTCTCGCGCTCCGCCTCGCGCACCTTCTGGAAGATCACCTGCTTGGCGGTCTGCGCGGCAATGCGCCCGAGCACGTCGGTCCGCTTCGGGAACTCGATTTCCATGTCGACTTCCGCTTCCTCGCCGTAGAGGTCCTGCGCCTCCTTCAGCGAGATCTGCGTCGACGGGTCCTCGACGTCCTGCACGATGTGCTTGATGGCGAAGAGATCGACCTGGCCGGTCTCCGTGTTGAACCGCGTCTTCAGGTTCTCGTTCGTCTTGTAGTACTTGCGCGAAGCGGTGAGGACCGCGTCTTCGATGGCAATGATGATCGTGTCGGCCTCGATGCCCTTTTCCTTGGCCAGCGCCTCGATCGTCTGCATCAACGGGTTTTGCATATGCTCTGCTGTCGTCTCTCGTAGCGGCGAACCTTCAGGTCCGCCTCAGAACTCCACTTCCAGTCGACCCCGCGTGATCAGCTGCAGCGGCAGCCGGTGCACACGCTGCTTCGGCCCCTCGAGGAGCACGACCGCCGCCCCCGCCGTGGTCCGTTCGACGCCGCGCAGGCGCCCCTCGAACGCCTTCTGGTTGTCCACCGCCTCGCTCACCACGATCTTCGCGAGACGGCCGGCGAACCGCCGGTAGTCGTCCTCGCCGCGCAGCGGCCGGTCGAGTCCCGGCGACGAAACCTCGAGCGTGTACGCGGCCGGCAGCGGGTCCTCGACGTCGAGGATGGTGCCGATCTCGCGGCTCACCTGCTCGCAATCCTCGATGCTGACGCTTTCTTCGGGCGTGGCCGCCGGCCCCGGCCGGTCGATGAACACGCGCACAACCAGCCCCTGCGTTTCACGGCGGCTCACGATATCCCACACGTCGAGACCGTGCGACCGCGCGACACGCTCAGCAATCGCGCGGATGTGCTCCAGCGCCTGCATTCGTCGCGGGCCGCCTGACGCCGGCCCCACACCCACAAATAAAAAAAGTGGGCACGAGCCCACTTGGAGACTTTCTCCGCGTAGCAGCCCTTAAGAATATCACACGGAAGCTGTTCGGGCGTTGCCGAGCGGCTCAGGCGGGATCTCTTGGTGGCGTCGCCAGCGACGCGACGCTTACCGGAGCGGCCAGCAGGTCGTACTCGCGGCTGCCGACGATTTCGGCCGTGATGAACTGGCCGGCGATGAAGTCCGACGGGTCGCAGTCGGTGAGATACACGAGCGGGTCGATGTCGGGCGCATGCCCCTCGAGCCGCCCCCGAAGGACCAGCTCATGCTCCGAGGAGGGCCCGTCGACGAGCAGCCGAACCCGTTGCCCCACACGTAATTGCTGGGCTTTCGCCACGATCCGCTTCTGAAGGCTCATCAGCCGGGCTTGCCGCCGCGTCTTCACCCTCGCCGGCACGTCGTCCTCGAAACCGTGCGCGGAGGTCCCTTCCTCGTGGGAATAGGTGAAGACACCAAGGTGATCGAAGCCGACGACGTTCACGAAATCGTGCAGCCGCGCAAAGTCGTCGTCCGTTTCGCCCGGGAAGCCGACGATGAACGTCGTGCGAAGCGTGACGCCGGGAATGCGCGTGCGGATGCGCTCGAGCAGGCGCTCGTAGCTGGCACGGGTACCCGGGCGCTTCATTCGCTTGAGGACGCGGTCGGAGGCATGCTGCAGCGGCAGGTCCACGTAGTTGCAGACCTTGTCGCACTCCGCCATCGCGTCGAGCACGTCGTCTCCGATCGTCGTCGGGTAGAGATAGAGCATCCGGATCCACTCGAGGCCGTCGACGGCGTTCAGGTCGCGCAGCAGGCGGGCGAGCGCGCCGCGCTCGCCGCGGTCGACGCCGTAGAAGCTGGTGTCCTGCGAGATGAGCAGCAGCTCCTTGACGCCGCGCGAGGCAAGCGCGCGCGCCTCGCGAACGATGGACTCGGCGGGACGGCTGCGGTAGTGGCCGCGCAGCGTCGGGATGATGCAGAAGGCGCACTTGTAGTCGCACCCTTCCGCGATCTTGACGTAGGCGTAATGTCGCGGGGTCGCGAGCAGGCGCGGGGTGTCGGCGTCGTAGATGTACGTCGGCAGATCGCCGGATGCAGGCCGGGATCCGGGATCCGGGATGCGGGATCCGGAGGTCACGGGTTCCCCGTTCGATCGGAGCAACGGTACGTAGAGCGGGTTCCGCGGAGCCCCGGTGCCAGTCGGCGCGGCCCCGCCGATGGCGTTGACGATCTCGGGGACCTCACCGGTCCCCAGGACCGCATCGATTTCCGGAATCTGCGCCTTGAGCTCGTCGCGATACCTTTCCGCCATGCAGCCGGTGACGACGAGCCGCCGGCACCTGCCGGTCTTCTTCAGCTCGGCCATCTCCAGGATCGTGTCGATCGATTCCTGCTTCGCCTTGTCGATGAAGGCGCACGTGTTGACGACGAGGACGTCGGCGTCCGCGGCATCGCGCGTGAGCTGATGGCCGCCCTGCTGGGCGAGCCCGAGCATCACCTCGGAGTCGACGAGGTTCTTCGGGCAGCCGAGCGAGATCATCCCAATCTTCATGTGCGGCGATCTAAGGATACTCGACGGATAATCATGAACGATGGTGACCGCTGACCATGTCGACGTCGCCTCGGTCTTGAAGGGGAAGGTGCCGACCGGCAGCCGTGTGACCGTGCGCGGCTGGGTGCGGACGCGGCGCGACTCGAAGGCCGGCGTCTCGTTCATCCATCTGCACGACGGATCGTGTTTCGACCCCGTCCAGGTGGTGGCCGCCGCCGCGTTGCCCAACTACGAGAGCGAGATCAAGAAGCTGACGTCGAGCTGCTCGGTGGTCGCGACCGGGACGGTGACCGCGAGCCAGGGGCAGGGGCAGGCGGTGGAAATCCAGGCGGAATCGGTGCAGGTGGTCGGATGGGTTGACGACCCCGACACCTACCCGATTCAGCCGAAGAAAACGTCGTTCGAGTACCTGCGCGAGGTGGCGCACCTGCGGCCGCGCACGAACACGCTCGGCGCCGTCGCCCGCGTGCGGCACTCGCTCAGCATGGCCGTGCACCGCTACTTCCACGAGCACGGCTTCTTCTGGGTGCACACGCCGATCATCACCGCGAGCGACGCCGAGGGGGCCGGCGAGATGTTCCGCGTCAGCACGCTCGATCTCGTCAACAGCGGCGCGTTACCGCGCACGCCCGAAGGACGGACCGACTTCACGCAGGATTTCTTCGGCAAGGAAGCGTTCCTGACCGTCAGCGGGCAGCTGAACGTCGAGACGTACTGCTGCGCGCTGTCGAAGGTCTACACCTTCGGGCCGACGTTCCGCGCCGAGAACAGCAACACCGCGCGGCACCTGGCCGAGTTCTGGATGGTGGAGCCGGAGATCGCGTTCGCCGACCTGGCCGCCAACGCCGACCTCGCCGAGTCGTTCCTGAAGTTCGTCTTCACCGCGCTGCTCGAGGAGCGCAGCGACGACCTGAAGTTCTTCGCCGAGCGGATCGACAAGACGTGCATCGCGCGGCTCGAGAAATTCGTCACCTCGTCGTTCCAGCGGATGTCGTATACCGAGGCGATCGCGGCGCTCGAGAAGAGCGGCCGGACGTTCGAGTTCCCCGTGCGGTGGGGGGTGGACCTGCAGTCCGAGCACGAGCGCTGGCTGACGGAAGAGCACGTCAAGGCGCCGGTCGTCCTCATGGACTACCCGAAGGAGATCAAGGCGTTCTACATGCGCATGAACGATGACGGGAAGACGGTGGCGGCGATGGACGTCCTCGCGCCGGGCATCGGCGAGATCATCGGCGGCTCGCAGCGCGAGGAGCGGCTCGACTACCTCGATCGGCGGCTGGCGGAGGTCGGGCTCGATCCGCATCACTACGGGTGGTACCGCGATCTGCGCCGCTACGGCACCGTGCCGCACGCCGGCTTCGGCCTCGGCCTCGAGCGCACGATCATCTACGCGACGGGGATGGCGAACATCCGCGACGTGATCCCGTTCCCGCGTACGCCCGGCAACGCGGCGTTCTGAGCGCGCGCTGTCGCCGCCGGCCACGGCGAACCACGAAGCGCACGAAGGCCACGAAGAGCGGTCGCTGGGCCGCCGAAGGCGGCCACCCGGTGTCGGCCCGCTGCGCAGGCCGACCAGCGACTGCTTCACCGGTGCGGCGCACGGCGTGCGTCACCATCTGTAATCTTCGTGCTCTTCGTGTCCTTCGTGGGTTTCCCTGACCGGCGTGCGGCGTTCGCGCGCGATCAGAAGACGACGAACATGTGCTCGAGGCGTTCGCGGGCCTTGACCGTCCGCTTCAGCACCTCGATCGGATCGCCGGTGTCGGCGACCTCGAACATCAGGACGCCGTCGTAGCCGATCTTCTGCGTCTCCATGATGGCCGCGTCCCAGCCGATGCGTCCCGCGAACGGGACGCGATGATCGTCCTGCCGCCCGTCGTTGTCGTGCACGTGGGTCGTCCAGAGGTGGCCGCTGACCGTTTCGATCGCGTCGCCGAGATCGCCCATCAGGTGCGCGTGGCCGTAATCGAGGCAGACGCCGACGTCGAGGCCGTCGAGCTGCTCTTCGATGAGGTGGCAGATCGACGCGGCGCTCGACAGCTTGTTGGGCATCACCTCGAGCGCGACGCGGACGTTCACGTCGCTCGCGAGCGCGGCGATCTCTTCAACGCTGCGGCGCGCGGCGTCGGGCTGGTTGTCGGTGGGGGGCGCGGACTGGCCGTCGGGGATGCCCAGGTGCACCACGAGGTACGTGAACGGAACCGCCGCGGCGACCTTCAGCGTCGCCGCGATTTCGGCGACGGCGGCCTTCCGCCTCGTCTCGTCACCCGTCGCAATCGAGTAGGCGCCCACCCACTTGCCGCCGCGGATTGCGTCGACGATCGGCGCGTGCATCGAGTGAAAGGCGAGTTGCAGGTCGGACAGCCACTCCCCGAGCTCGGCGATGGCGCGGGCATCGTGGTAATCGAAGTGCGCGCGCGTGGCGAACACCTCGACGGCCTCGAAGCCGTGGCCGGCGATGTCCGCCAGCTGTTCGCGGCCGAGCCGCGTTTCGTGAAAGAGGTGGGTGGAGACGCCGAAACGATGCTCAGCCAACCTCCAATTCTAACGTGGCGGGTCCGCGATGCGATGGCGCCCGACGCATCCGAATCCGTTGGCTCGCGGCCCCGGCTGTCTCACGCCCATCTGAATTCGTCCAGGTGCTCCCCGAGCAGCTCGCGCAGGCGCGCGAAGCGCGGATACCGCAGCATGTTGGCGCGGGCGTGATTCAGCGTGCGCGGGATGTACTGGATGTAGACCGGGTTCTGGCGTGACGTCGTCTGGAAGCCGAACGTGCCGAGCGCCTTGAGATTACGCTGCAGCGCCATCAGGTCGAAGCGCCGCCGGAACTCGTCGGGGTCGCTCGGCGCCGGCTGGCGGCCGTCGCGGAGCGCGAGGAAGAACGCAATCAGCCCCTCGACCTGCGACTCGGTGAAGTCGATGTAGGAATCGCGCAGCAGCGACACCAGGTCGTAGGTGTCGGGACCGAGGCGCGCATCCTGGAAATCGATGATGTAGAGGCTGCCGTCGTGCAGCATGAGGTTCCGGCTGTGATAGTCGCGATGACAGAGCACGCGCGGCTCGCCGGCCAGCTCCCCGACAATCGCGGCGTACTCGGCCGCGAGCGCCTCGCGCGCCGCCGGCGTGATCTGCGCGCCGCGATACGCCTCGAGGAAATGCTTGGTGAAGAACTGCAGCTCCCACGTCAGCTTCTCGACGTCGAACGCGATCCCGTACGGGGTGTAGTCGGGCGAGGCGAGCTCCGCGCCGCGCCGCTGCAGCGTGTCGATGAAGGTGACCGCCTGCCGATAGAGCGCCGCGTGCTGCGCCGGCGACGCCGCGCCCACGTGCGCCTGCAGCGTGACGTCGCCGAGATCCTGCAGCGCGATGACGCCGAGCTCGTCCGAGTGGCCGAGGATGCGCGGCACCGGCACCGGCATCTCGCTCAGCAGCTTCGCGACGTTGACGAAGGGGAGCGCCGCGAAATCGATCGCGCCCGGATGCACGGCCAGCACCTGCGCCGGCTCGTCGCGCAGGAGCACGCGGAAGTAGCGGCGATCGGACGCGTCGCCCGTGAGCGGGACGACCTTCACGACGCGTGTCGTGAGCCCGGTTGACGCGAGGTACCTGTCGATGCGATCGCGAACGTCGTCAGGCGCGCGTCGTTCCATCGATCGAACCTATCGCCAGCTCGCCGGCCAGCCGTTCGCTCGCCAGCAGCTCGCCGTGCGCCACGCGCACGGTCATGTTGTCCCACGACGTGCCGGCGGGCACGCGCACGCCGTCGGTCAGGATGCACCGGCGCAGCCGCACGTTGCCTTCCACGTGTACATCGTCCCACACGACGCAGTCGTCTAACCGGGATCCGGGATCCGGGATGCGGGATCCGTGGGGTTCGAACCGTAAGCAGGTGCTGAGGTAATCGGCAGGCGTCCCGATGTCGAAAAATTCCGCCTCGGTGACGAACGCGCGGACGCTGCCGGGGCGCGCGGCGATCAGCGCCGGATAGACCTCCTTCACGGACTCCGACGGCACATCGTCGCGGAGCGGCGCGAACACGTCGGCGTCCGCGACCTGCACGCCGACGAAGTGATAGGAGGGTGCCGCCGATCCCGCCGTCGCGAAGCCGCGGACGGCCTCGCCCTCCACGACCACCCCGCCGTACTTCGCGGGCTCGACGTTCGGGATGACCGCCATGGTGACGAGCGCGCCGGACCTCCTGTGCGCATCGACGAGGCCGCCGACGTCCACGTTGGTCAGCGTGTCGCCGTTGACGATCAGGAACGGCGACGTGCCCAGCAGCGGCAGCGCGCGGCGCGGACCGCCCGCCGACCCGAGCACGGGGGTCTCCCAGGAGTAGCGAACGCGCACGCCGGCCATGCCGTCGCCGACGAGCGCGGTGATGGTGTGGGGAAGATGGTGGAGGTTGAGCACGGCGTCGGTGACGCCGTGCCCGGCGAGCCAGCGCAGGATGCGTTCGACAATCACCTGGTCGCCGACGGGCAACGCCGCCTTGGCGCGAACGAACGACAGCGGACGGAGGCGGGTGGCCAGACCCGCGGTCAGGACCAGCGCCGGGATCATTCCTCGCTGAAAACCATGTTCGCGCCCGTCAGGCCGAACTCCTCGCGATGCTTGACGAAGAGGCCGCGGTAGGAATCGAGGACGAAGTCGGACGGCGTGCGCCCGAGCGCGATCGTCATCATGAGGATGCCCTCCTCGCCCCCTTCGATCTCGACGAACGTGCCGACCGGCGTCTCGTCGATGGCGATCGTCACGTCCTCGGCGGCGTACTCCTCCCGGTACTTCTCGTAGCGGAACCAGGCGTGAAGGCCGAGCTCTTCGAGCACGCGCTGCACGACCTCGCCGTCGCCAATCACGGTCTCGTACTCGTCGCGCACCTTCATCGAGCCGGGCAGCACCGGCCCCTTGAACGTGAGCAGGCTCTTGCCCGATTCGGTGCGGATGCGCAGCACGCACCGGCGGCGGCGCAGCGATTCGTCCTCGGTGTCGAGCAGCGCGTCTTCCTGCAGCCGGCGGGAGCGGAGGGGAGTGGCGCCGGCGGCGAGTATCGCCGCGCGCGCCTCGTCTGGGCTGGCGAACCGGAGTTTGACTTCACGCTCGATCATCAGCGTCACGTCGTGCCTCCAGAAAGAGGCTCTTGTATCACAAAAGAAAAAGGCTCAGGGTAGAAACCCTGAGCCTTAGGTCGAAAGCCCTGAGGATGCTATTCCTTTGTCACGACCACGGCCGTGTCCTGGCCGTTGCGCATGATGCGGAGAATCGCGGTGCCGCCCGACGCGACGCGGCCGAGTTCGCGGCTCGCGTCCGCGACGCTGCTGACCTGCGCGCGGCCGACGCGCGTGATGACGTCGCCCTGCATGATGCCCGCACGGGCCGCCGGGCTCCCCTGATCCACGTCGACGACGACGGCGCCGCGGACGTTGTCGTCGAGCCGCAGCCGGCGCGCCACGTCGGGCGTGATGTTGCTCAGCGACATGCCGAAGCCGCTGCTCGCTTCCTGCTGCGGGGTGTCGTTGTTGTTGCGTCCGCCGCGTCCGTTGAGCGCCTGCTGCTCGGCGTCGAGGTCGAGCTCGCCGACGCGCACGTTGATCGTCTTCTCGTCACGGTCGCGCACGACACGCACGGGCACCGTGGTGTTGGGCGGCGTCGCCACGACCATCGACACGAGCGAGTCGCGATCCTTCACCGGCTTGCCGTTGAACTGGACGATCACGTCGCCCGGCTCGATGCCCGCCTTCGCGGACGGCCCGCCCGCGACCACCGACGACACGAGCGCGCCCTGCCGGTTCTTGAGGCCGAGCGTCTCGAGCGCGTTCTGCGGGATGACGCCGATCGATACGCCGATCATGCCGCGCGTGATCTTGCCGGTGCGCAGCTGCGGCAGCAGCTCGCGGACCGTGTTGATCGGAATCGCGAAGCCGATGCCGATGTTGCCGGCCTGCCGCGCGTCGGTGTAGATCGCCGAGTTGATGCCGATGACCTCGCCGCGGATGTTCAGCAGCGGGCCGCCGGAGTTGCCCGGGTTGATCGCGGCGTCGGTCTGCAGCACCTGCGTGCTGCGCCCCTCGGTCGTCGGGAACGGACGCTCGAGCGCGCTGATCACGCCGACGCTGACGGTGTGCGCCAGCCCGAACGGGTTACCGATGGCCATCACCCAGTCGCCCGGCAGCACCTGGCTCGAGTCGCCGAACTTGATCTCGGGCAGCGTGTGGCTCGGCTTCTCGGTCAGCTCGATGAGCGCGCTGTCGGTCAGCGGATCGCGGCCGACGACCTTCGCGGCGTATTCCTGGTCCGAATCCTCGCCGTAGAGCGACACTTCGATCTTCGTGGCGCCCTCGACGACGTGGTTGTTGGTCAGGATGAAGCCGGCCTTGTCGATGATGAAGCCGGTGCCGGCCGCCTGCACGACCTGGTCGCGCGGCTGCTGGCGCGGGCGTCCCTGTCCCTGCCCCTGGCCACCCTGGCCGAAGAAGCGCTCGAACAGGTCGTCGCTGCCGCCGCCACCGCCGCCGCCGAAGAACTCGCTCAGGTCCTGCGTGCGCTGGCGCGATTCGGTGCGGATGTTGACGACCGCGGGCGTGACCGCCTTGGCCACGTCGCGGAAGGTGGTCGCCGAGATCGAGCCGGTGATCGGCGCGGTGTTGAACGGCGGCGCCGCGACGCTCTGGGCGGCTGACTGCGGGGTCAGGTCCAGACGCGACGCAATGACCATCCCGACCGCAAGCGACGCAATAGCGATGAGCAATGCGTAAAAGAATGTGGTTTTGCGATTCGACATCTCTGAATCCTCGTTAAATCGTCAATCTCCCGGCCACGACCCTTCATTGTCTCGCGGCGGGCGTTCTTTAAGACTCTACGAATTCACGTTTGACGAAATTGTGAAAACTTGACTCTGCGTGCCTCAGATTCCCAGGGCGACCAGCGCGGCCTGCCGCGGACCGCTGACGATTACGTCGCGTTCCCCGCGAAAAACGTTGATTTCCGTGCGTACGCCGAATGTGTCGAAGTAGAGGCCGGGCTCGACGGTAAAGCCGGTGCCCGGCAGAATCCGCCGGTCGTCGTGCGTCTCGTAATCATCCATGTGCACGCCGTTTCCATGCACGCTCTCGCCGAGGCTGTGACCGGTGCGGTGGAGGAGGTGGCTGCCGTAGCCCGACTGTTCGAGGACGGCTCGAGCGGCCCGGTCGACTTCCCACCCGTGCAGCTCCCGCCCGGTCAGCGCCGCTTCCTCGACAAGGGCGACGGCCGCGTCGCGCGCGCGCGCGATGGCGTCGAACGCGCGGGACGCCTCGTCCGGAGCGCGCGGGCCGGTAAACCCAACCCAGGTGATGTCAGCAAACACCGCGCCCGGGTCTGTCACCTTTCCCCACAGGTCGAGCAGCAAGATCTGCTCTGGTGCGATGTCCGCGCTGTGGTCTCGTGACGGCAGGTAGTGGGGATTGCCGGCATTGCGCCCGACCGCGACGACCGGCGCCGAGTCGCTGACGAGCCGTTCCTCCTCGAACCAGCCGACCATCTCCTGCTGCAGGTCGAACTCGGTGACGCGTTCGCGCTGCGCGAGCGCGCGGCGCGCGCGGTCGAACGCGCGATCCTTGATGCGATAGAGCGCGTCGGACGCGCGCACGTGCGTCGCGAGCTGCGCCGGCGTCCAGGCGGCTTCGAACCGCTGCACGAGGTCGCCGGACGAGACAATCTCCACGCCGCGCGCGCGAATCATCTCCGCGGTGCCGGCGTCCACGCGCGAGAGATACGGGATGGCGGCCTGCGGCGAGTATTCCATCGCGACGCGCCTGACGCCGCGCAGCAGGGCGTCGAGCCCCTTCGCCAGCTCCTCGCGTCCCGCATAGCTCTGCTTGGTGCCCGGCAGCGCGTCGAGGTTGTGGCGCTCGATGGCGTGCACGAGCGCGCGCGGCGATCCGAGCGCGGGAATCAGGTAGTACCAGCGGCGGGTCGTCATGTGCGCGCCGTTGGTGAGGCCGGCCAGCCGCGCGGCGATCGGGTTGGAGCCGTGAAAGTCGTACAGCAGCCAGCCGTCGAGGCCATCGGAGCGGAGGGTCTCCTGGATAGCGGCCACGTCGAGCGGCATGACGTCTGAGTATACGGTCAACATTAGGTCGCAGGGGGCAGGTGGCAGTAGACCTGCCTCCTGTCCCCTGCCACCTATGACGCACCGTCCGGTCCGGCGGTTGGGGAGCATAATTCGGGTATGACACGGCGATTTCTGTCCTCCGTAGTCCTGGCGGCGAGTTTCGCCGGAGCTTTGACTGCCGCGGCGCAGCAGCCGGCACCCGCCCCGCCCGCCGACCCGCAGGCGACGCAGCCGCCGCTGACCTTCCGCGTCGAGGCGAACTTCGTCGAGGTCGACGCCTTCGTCAGCGACGCCACCGGCAAGCCGATCACCGATCTGCGCCCCACCGATTTCCAGGTGCTCGAGGACGGCAAGCCGCAGATGGTGAGCGCGTTCTCCTACGTCAACATTCCGATCGCGCGCGCCGAGCGTCCGCTGTTCTCGCCGACCGCCATCGAGCCCGACGTGGATACCAACGTCGGCATGGACGGCCGCATCTACCTGTTCGTGCTCGACGACCTGCACGTGGACCTGACGCGCGGCCCGCGCGTCAAGGAGGCGCTGCACCGCTTCTTCGAGCGGAACTTCGGCGCCAACGATCTCGCCGCCGTCGTCTTCACCGGCGGGCGCTCGGCCGACGGCCAGGAGTTCACGAACAACACGCGCCTGCTGCTGGCGGCGGTGGACAAGTTCATGGGCCGCAAGATGCGCTCGCCGACGCTCGAGCGGCTCGACGAGTACAACCGGCAGCAGGCGTCCGGGTCGCGCAACGCCGGCGACCCGGTGAACGACCCCGCTGCGTTCGAACGCGCCTACAACGCCCGCGGCATGCTGCAGTCGCTGCAGAAGCTGTCGGACTTCATGTCCGGGCTGCACGGGCGCCGCAAGGCAATGGTGCTCGTCAGCGAGGGGATCGACTACGACATCTACAACCTGTTCGACAACAACTCGTCGGCGTCCACCATCATCGACGCCACGCGCGACGCGATTGCGGCAGCGACGCGCGGCAACGTCAGCATCTACGCCATCGACCCGCGCGGGCTCGCGGTACCCGGCGCCGACCTGATCGAAACCTCGGGCGTCGTCAGCGACGAGCCGAACCTGGGGCTGGGCCTCCAGTCGGCGATGAACGAGTTGCGCCTCTCGCAGGACAGCCTGCGCGAGCTGGCGGATGAGACCGGCGGCTTCGCGTCGGTGAACCGCAACAACGTGGACGAGGCGTTCGACCGTCTCGTCGCCGACACCAGCAGCTACTACGTCCTCGGCTACTACCCGGCCAACGAGCGGCGCGACGGCCGCTTCCGGAAGATCGAGGTGCGCGTGACGCGGCCCGGCGTCACGGTGCGCGCGCGCCGCGGCTACGTCGCGCCGCGCGGCCGCGCGGCCGCCGTGAAGGCCTCGAACGATGCCGGCGAGGCGGCGCTGAAGGCCGCCGTGGAAAGCCCGCTGCCGGCCACCGGCATCCCGATGCGCCTGTTCGCCGCACCGTACAAGGGCGCGGCGCCGAACGCGGCGATTGCCCTCGCCGTCGAGCTGAACGTCAACGCGCTGAAATTCACCGAGAAGAACGGCGCGTACACCGACGCGCTCACCGTCGTCACGCTCGTGGCCGACAACGACGGCAAGACGCGCGTCAACGAGAAGGCGTCGGTGGATCTGAACCTGATGCCGGCAACGCTGCTGCGCGCCCGCGAGCGCGGGTTCCGCATCACGTCCGCCGTCAACCTGCCGCCGGGCCGCTATCAGCTGCGCGTCTCCGCCGCCGACGCAGCGGGCGTTTCCGGCAGCGTCATGCGCACGCTGATCGTGCCCGACTTCTACAAGCCGCCGCTCGTCATGAGCGGGTTGACGCTGCTGTCGGCCTCCGGCGTGCTGGCGCCCACCGCGCGCGTCAAGGAGGACCCGGTCGGCCTCCTGCTGATGCGTCCGCCGACGACCGCGCGCGAGTTCGCGCGCGACGATCAGCTGGTGCTGTTCGCGGAGATTTACGAGAACGACGCGAACACGCCGGCGCACAAGATCGACATTACGACCGAGGTGCGCGCCGAGGGCGGACGCGTGGTGTTCAACAACACCGAAGAGCGCGCGTCAACCGAGCTGACCGAAGGCCAGCCCGCCGACGCGCGAGGCGCGAAGGGACGTGGCGGCTACGGGTATACCGCGCAGATAGCGCTGAAGGACTTCGCGCCGGGACTCTACGTCGTGCACGTGGAAGGGAAGCGGCGCGACGGCAACATCCCGCCCGTCGCGCGCGACGTGCAGATTCGGGTGCGATAAAAAAGAAAAAGGCGGACCTGGCAGGTCCGCCCCGACGATCGTGGACTTAGAGTCGGGTCTTCAGACCCGCCTGGACTAGAGCTTCGCGACGACGGTCGGCTTGATCGTGCCGTTGCCCTGCTCGAACTTGTACTGGCTGTTCTTCATCTTCTCGTTGATGGGCGATCGCAGCTGGACGTCGACGACCTCGCCGGGCAGCAGCGGCTTGCGGTAGCGGAACTCGTCGCCGCTGACCGGGTTGCCGCTCGCGTCGTACCAGAACTCGCTGATCTTCAGGCCGGCGATCGAGCCGGTCGCCGACGGGTTCTTGATCTTGAACGACGTGACGATCTCGCCGTTCAGCCGCTTGACCACCGGCTTGGTCATGTTGACGACCGCCTCACCGCGGATCGGCGGGACGAACTTGGCCGGCGCCGCGGGCGCCGCCTGGGGTGCGGGTGTCGCCGGCTTGGCCTGCCCGGCGAACGCGGTCGTCGCCAACAGAACAGCGGCACCGAGTGCCAGCAGCGATCGGAGCTTGATATTCATCATCTGATTCTCCCCAGGCAAACAGACGCAGCAGGCGCAGCAAAAGCCGGCCCCAGCGCATTATACGCTTACATTTCGCCGTTCCAATCCTCCGCCTCCGGGTTCGCGGAGCGGAAGATTTCGAGGTGCCACTTGCCGCCGCCCCACGGCTCGATGACCTCGGTGGCGACGACGTCGACGAGAATTTCCGCGAACGTGCGTCCTTCCGGGTCCCCTTCGAGGTGGTAGGCCGGCTCGTCCCATCCGAAGTTCGGATACAGCACCATCGTCAGGAACAGGTCGTAGCCGTCGTCGACGACGATGATCTGGCCGCAGGGGCGCTTGATGGTCGAGTGGTAAATCAGGTACTTCTCGGCGCTGTGCGCGCGGATGTAGCGCTTGAGCGCGAACTCGCGGGCGACGATCTCCTCGACGGCGATCTTCTTTTCCCAGCAGTCACGGCAGTAACGCTCTTCGCCGCGCGGTTCCGAGACCTCTTTCGCGCCGCAGAGCGCGCACTTCGTCTTCGCGACATTAGCCTTACGGGGCACGGCATCAATTATATCGGCTCCGTACGTAGGCCGGGTTCCGCCAAGCACCGGAATGCCGCGCGAAGGCGGACCCGGCGGACGCGGACCCGACGCACGACCCGGCGTCAGCCGCGAATCAGGCCCGGCGCCGTCATCGGGTGGTAACCCGGGAAAATCCGTGACACGGCCGCGCGCGGGACGCCCATGTGCGCGGTGAGGATGTCGGTGAACACGTCCCGGAAGTCGGTCGTGATCGCCAGGTCGCGTCCGTCGAACCGGTGCTCGTCGCCGAGACCCGGCCACGCGCCGTGCACGCCGCCGCGCACGTTGCCGCCGATGACCATCATCGCGTTGCCGTGCCCGTGATCGGTGCCGCCGTTGCCGTTCTCGGCCACGGCGCGCCCGAATTCGGACATGGTGACGATGATCGTGTCGGCGAGCCGGTCGCCGAGGTCCGCGGCGAGCGCCGCGAGGCCGCGCGAGAACTCGTCGAGCCGATTCGCGATCTGGCCGGTGACGGCGCCTTCGTTGACGTGGTGATCCCAGTTGCCGAGCTCGGTGAACGCGACCTCGAGGCCGACGTCGGCCTTCGCCAGCCGCGCAATCTCCGCCAGCGCCCTGCCGAACGGGCCGTTCGGATACTCAACGCCCGCCGCCGGCCGGTAGGGTCTGCCGGCCACCTGCTGCAGGGTGCGCATGGCGGCAAACGCGTCGTTGCCAGCCGCGCTCAGCAGCCGATCCGCCGACCCCTCATATTGCTCCTCGAACGCCGCGGCCGCGCCGCGCACGCCGAATTCGTCGACGCTGCCGATCGCCAGCGCCGCGGCCGGCCCTCCGAGCGCTCGCGGCATGGTGCGTGAGAGCGCGACGCCGCGCAGCGGGTCGCCGCCTTCGGTGACCTGCAGGTACCGATTCAGCCACCCGTCGCGCGTCGCCTTCACGCCCGGCGTCGCGGACTCCATGTAGTCCTGCGCGTCGAAATGCGAGCGGGTGTTGTCGGGCGATCCGCACGCGTGGACGATGGCGAGCGAGCGGTTGTCCCAGAGCGGCTCGAGCGGCGCCATCGCGGGATGCAGGCCGAAGAAGCCGTCGAGATCGATGGCCGATCCCATCGGGTCGCGGCCCGGGCGCGGAATCGCAATCGTCGGACGCAGGCGGTAGTAGTCGGCATCGCCGTGCGGAACGATCATGTTGAGGCCGTCCACGGCGCCGCGTTGAAAGATGGCGACCAGCAGCTTGCGCCGCGCGCCGGCAGCGGCTGCCGCGCGGCCGAGGAACGAGGGCGCGAAGCCGAGCGACAGCATCGCCATCGAGCCGGACTTGAGGAAGAGCCTTCGATTCATAAATGGCATCCGATGTCAGAAGCGCTGGAATTCTGGCGATCCGATCTTCAGCGCCAGCTCGCGGGCCGGCGGCGCGCTGGCCGGCAGCGTCACGCCCGGCATGTTTCCCGAGGCCAGACGTGTCGCGAAGTTCATGCGCGTGACGAGACCGCCCGCCGACACCCAGGCGTCCGCGGTGTCCTTGTAGCCCGTTGGCGGCTGGCACATGTAGAGCGGCTGGCCGAGCTGCTGCAGCGTCTGGACGAACGCGCGCGCATCGTCGACCTCCGCGCCGGTCGTGCGCACGGCGCTGACCACCAGCTCGAAAGGCGTCTTGAACTTCGCGCCGCGCGCCTCGGGCGCGAGGAACTCGGGCGACGTGACGATCGTCTTCACCACTTCTCGCAGGTCGCCGCCGGTGTCGCGGAAGCGCGCGGCGGCGCGCTCGACGAGCGCGGGCGGCGGCTCGTCGGCGACCAGGCGCTGCGCGAGCTCGAACGCGATGTGATGCGCCGTCGATGGATGCGAGGCCAGGATGTCGAGCACCTGCTCGCCCTCGTCCTGGCCGGAGGCCTTGATGCGATGGCCGAGGACGGTCTTCTCGCCGTTGTCGTGCAGCGCGGCGACGAAGCGGAACCGGCCGTCGCGGTCGATCGTCCAGCCGGTGAACGCGCGCGCCACCTCCGTGACGTCTGCCTGGGTGTAGCCGCCGTCGACGCCGAGCGTGTGGAGCTCGAGGAGCTCGCGCCCGTAGTTCTCGTTGAGGCCGCGCGGGCGCTTCTTCGCATTCGCGCGCGTTACCGGGATCCGGGACCCGGGATCCGGGATCCGTCCGGCTCGGCCTCGCCGCTGAATCTTCGAACCTTGAACCTGCGGATCCCGGATCCCCGATCCCCGATCCCGGTCGACGGCAGTGCTCATCCAGTTATCGAGGTAGAACAGCATCGCCGGGCTCTTCGCGTCGGCCTCGAGCAGCTCGCGGAAGCGATCGAAGACGTGCGGGCGGATGACGTCGCGCTCGTACGCCGGCAGATAGATCGCGGTTCGCCCCTTCGCGGCGTAGACATTGAAATGGTTGAACCAGAAGTCGACGAGCACTTCCTGCAGCTGGCGCTCGCTGTACATCGCGCGCACCAGCTTCGCCGAGGCGAGCGTCTCGACCTGGCGGCGCGCGAAGCGGCGCCGCTCCTGCGGAGTGGCCGCGTCGGGCGGGTCGGCGAGCTGCGGCAGCCTCGCGTCGGCCGTCTGGTCGTCGATGCGCGACGGGTGGAGCTGCTGATCGATCCAGGCGGCGAGGCCCATCGCCTGCACGCGGTCGAGGTCGCCAGGCCGCGCGCCGAACGTCAGGCGGTTGAGGACGTGCGTGATGGTGGCGTCAGACCGGGATCCGGCCTGTCCCGAGCGAAGTCGAGGGGGATCCGGGATCCGGGCGCCCAGGCTCGACTGGGTCGCAGTCAGCAGCGTCAACGCCGCGGCGGCGAGAAAACCCGTGAAGCGATTCATGGCTGATTAGTTGGACGAAATCCCGCTGCGGCAGGTTGTCTCGGGGCACGGGTGGGCTTCGGGCCCAAGCCCGTGGGGCGCTACTTCGTAACGGGCTGATCCTTGATGGCGGGCAGGTACATGTCGCGCACGTATTCCTTGACCATCCGCCGCGCGCTGAAGCGCGGCAGCACCGTCCGCATCGACTGCTTGACCACCTGCAGCCAGCGGCGCGGCGTGCCCGCGCGGTCGCGTTCGTAGAACGCGGGCACGACGTGCTGCTCGAGAATCGCGTAGAGCGCCTGCGCGTCGGCCCAGTCCTGCGCGCCCTGGTCGTTGGGGTCGGCCTGGCCTTCGATCAGCCAGCCGTTGTCGCCGGTGTACCCCTCGGCCCACCAGCCGTCGCCGATGGAGAGATGCGGCGTGCCGTTGATGGCCGCTTTCATCCCGCTCGTGCCGCTGGCTTCCATCGGCTTGCGCGGGTTGTTCAACCAGACGTCGCACCCCTGGACGAGGAAGTGCGCGACGTGCAGGTCGTAGTCGTCGACGAACGCGATGCGGCCGCCGTATTTCGGATCGAGCGCGCTGCGGTAGATGCGCTGCAGGTGATGCTTGCCGACCTCGTCGGCTGGATGCGCCTTGCCCGCGAAGACGATCTGCACGGGCCGGCCGCTCGCGGTGAGGATGCGCGCGAGCCGATCGGGGTCGGAAAAGATCAGCTCCGCGCGCTTATAGCTCGTGAACCGCCGCGCGTAGCCGATGGTCAGGGTGTTCTGGTCGAACATCGTCCCCGCGGCGACGACGCGCGAGGCGGCGCCCTGGGCGCTCCAGCGCTGGCGCGCGCGCTCGCGGACGAAGTTGAGCAGGTACGAGCGCAGCGTCTGCCGCGCGGCCCAGAGCTTCTCGTCGGGAATCGACATGATGCGGTCGACGAACTCGGGGTCGTCGTGCCGGTCGATCCAGTCGGTGCCGAGGTACTCGTCGAAGAGGCGCTCGATCTCCGAAGACACCCAGGTCGGGACGTGGACGCCGTTGGTCACGGACCTGATCGGCAGCTTGTCGTACGGCGTGCCGGGCCAGATCGACTGCCACATCTGCTTGGTCACTTCGGCGTGCAGCTTGCTGACCGCGTTGACCGTTCCCGCCGCGCGCAGCGCGAGCGCGGTCATGTTGAACATCGGGCCGCCGCCGTTGTCGTAGTGCCCGAGCGCGAAGAACCGCTCGCGGTGGTTGCCGAGGTCGCCCCACGCGCCCGCGAGGTGCGTCTCGACGAGGTGAAACGGAAACGCGTCGTGCCCCGCGGCCACCGGCGTGTGGGTGGTGAAGACCGTCGTGCGCCGCACTTCCTCGAGCGCGGCGTCGAAGCTCCATCCCTTTTCGCAGAGATCGCGGATGCGCTGCAGCACGACGAACGCGGCGTGGCCTTCGTTGAGGTGATAGACCGCCGGGTCCGATCCCATCGCCTTGAGCGCGCGCACGCCGCCGATGCCGAGCACGATTTCCTGCTGCACCCGCACCTCGCGGTCGCCGCCGTAGAGGCGCGCCGACAGGTCGCGATCCCACGGCGCGTTCTCCTCGAGATCGGTGTCGAGCAGGTAGAGCTTCACGCGCCCGAGCCGCACGCGCCAGACCGCGACGAGCACCGTGCGATTGCCGAGCGGCACCGCCGTCACGCACGGCTTGCCATCGGGCGTCATCGCCGGCTCGATCGGGGCATCGGTCCAATTGAGCTTCTCATAGACCTCTTCCTGCCAGCCGTCGAACGTCACGTTCTGGCGGAAGTAGCCCTGCGGGTACATGAACCCGACGCCGACGAGCGGCACGCCGAGGTCGCTCGCCTCCTTGCAGTGGTCGCCGGCGAGGACGCCGAGGCCGCCGGCGTAGATCGGCAGCGACTGGTGCAGCGCGAACTCGGCGGAGAAGTAGGCGATCGCGCGCGCGCCAATCTCGGGAAAGTGGCTCTCGACCCACGTGTTGTGCGCGGCGCGGGCGGCATCGAGCCGCGCCAGCGCGTTGTCGTAGCTCGCCAGCCAGTCGGCATCGTCGACGGCGTGCTCGAGCGTCTCCGGCGCGACGAGGCGGAGCATACGCACGGGGTTGTGCGCCGTCAGCCGCCACAACGGATAGTCGAGACGGCGGAAGACGTTGCGGGCGTCGCTTCGCCAGCTCCACCACAAGTCGTAGGCGAGCTCGTTGAGACGTGAGAGGCGATCGGGCAGCTGGGTCATCGGCGCTGAGTCAGAAAAGCGGAATCGTAGCATGCGGGACGTGACGAGATGGTTGAGGTGGGTGTATGCTGAACGAGCATGGCCCGTAACTCCAGACCCACCGCCGCGAAGCGTGAGCGCGAGAAAGGCCTCATCGAGCGGCGGCAGCAGAAAGCCGAGCGTCGCAAACAGGAAAAAGAGCGGAAGGCCTCGGCGCCACGCACCGCCGGCGGCGTCGATCCCGACATCGAGGGCATCAAGCTCGGGCCGCAGCCGCCCGCCGAGTGGCAGATCGAGGAAGATTCCTAGGGCCGCCCTTCGCGATCGGCCCCTACGATGCTTTTCGCCTGACCGCCTCGTGCTCCGCGACCACGTCGTCGCCGAGCTGATCCCGCAGCCACAACTTTTCGATCGTCGGGTACGTCGCCGCGATGGGCATCGCGAGCAGCGCGCCGACCACGCCGCCGAGCTCCGCGCCAATCGCAAACGCGATCAGCACCGCCACGGTGCTCAGCCGCAGCCGTCCTCCATAGATCTTCGGGCCGATCAGGTAGTTCTCGATGAAATGGTAGGCGCCGTAGATCGGGATCATTGCCAGCGCCAGCGCCCCCGATTTCGTCGCGGCCATCACCACCGCCGGCGCGCACGCGATGAAGAAGCCGACCACCGGGACGAAGTCGCAGACGAACGCGAGCACCGCGAGGACGAGCGTCGCGGGAATGCCAAGCAGCGCAAGCCACGCGAACGTGTAGAGAAACGCCAGCACCGAGGTGACGAAGTTCGCGACGATGTAGGCGGAGGCGACGTCGCGCGCCTCGCACGCGGTGCGATCGAACCGCTCGCGCAGGGCGGTCGGCACGAAGCCGCGGACCCATTGATAGGTCGGCGCCGCCTCGATGAGCAGGTAGAGCACGAGGATCGACGCGAGCAGGAACGCGGCGACGGCCGCCACGACGGACTGCGCCACCCAGAGCGCGTAGGCCGTGATCGTCGACGTGTTGGGTCCGCTCATCCGCTGCAGCGTTTTCGCGACCGGCTCCGGCAGCTGCGCGGCGAGTTGGCGGACGGTCCGCTCGAGATGCTGCACGACGTCCTGCGCCTGGCCCATGATCGACGACCACGTGATGGCCAGGAAGGCCACGATCAGGCCGAGGAGCGTGAGCACGACGACCGAGGCGGCAGCGCTCCGGGACCATCGGCGCCGCTCGAGCCAGAGGACCGCGGGATAGAGACCCACCGCCACGATGATGGCGATGACGATCAGCGTCAGGATGTACCAGATGCGGACGAGAACCGCGACCAGCGCCACGGCGGCGATGATTTTCAGCAGCGTGGCCCAGGGGATGCGGAGGGAGAAACGCTGATTCTCAGCCATACGGCTGGCTGAGTAGGTGCACGGGACGTGCCGGGTCCGCCTTCGCCGGCCTTTCGGGGCTCGGCGGAACCCGGCCTACCGACACCATCCACTAACCACCAACCACCAACTACCAACTACCAACCGGCCTGCAGAGCCCACCAGAAGACGCCGCCGATGAGCGCGCCGCCGACCAGCATCTGCAGGACGGTCGAGACGAAGTACGGATAGACCATCAGCACGAGGCCGGCCGCGATGTGAGCGAAACGCTCCTGTTTCTTCCCGTACATGAACAGGAACAGCCCGATGCCGCTCGGCACGAGCGAGAGCATCATCAGCGTCGGATCGAAGCTCACGCGGTAACTCTATCGCGATCGCTGATGCACCGGCTTTGTGGCGTGACTCAGGTTGTGCGCGGTGTTGACGAGCGCCACATGGGAGAACGCCTGCGGAAAGTTGCCGACCTGGCGGCGCAGGTGCGTGTCGTACTCCTCCGACAGCAGGCCGACGTCGTTGCGCAGCGCCAGCAGCCGCTCGAACAGCGCGCGCGCCTCGTCTACGCGCCCGAGCATCACGTACGCGTCGGCAAGCCAGAAGCTGCACGCGAGAAACACCCCTTCCCCCGCCGGCAGGCCGTCGTCGGTGGCGCCCGTGTCGTAGCGCTGCACGAAGCCGTCGCAGAGGAGCTCGCGCTCGACCGCTTCGATCGTCGCAATGATGCGCGGGTCCGACGCGGGGAGAAAGCCGGTGGTCGGCAGCAGCAGGAGGCTCGCGTCGAGCTGAGTGGATTCGTACGCCTGGACGAAGCAGCCGCGCCGGCGGTCGAAGCCGCGCGCGCAGACCTCCGCGTGGATCTGCTGCTGGACGGCGCGCCACCGCGCCACCGGGCCGTCGAGGCCGAAGAGCTCGGCCGTCTTCACCGCGCGGTCGAAGGCGACCCACGCCATCACCTTCGAGAAGGTGAAGTGCTGCTCCGGTCCGCGTACTTCCCACATCCCCTGGTCCGGCTGCGACCAGATGCGCGCGAGGTGCTCCAGCAGCGCCTTCTCGAACTGCCACTCCGACATGTCCGTGCTGATGCCGCCGCGCCGCGCCTGAAGCAGCGCGTCCATCACCTCGCCGAACACGTCGAGCTGCAGCTGGCCGTGCGCGGCGTTGCCGACGCGAACGGGGCACGACTGCTCGTAGCCGGGAAGCCAGGTCACCTCCCATTCGCGCAGCTGCCGCTCGCCGGCCAACCCGTACATGATCTGCAGCTGGCGCGGCGCCCCCGCGCCGGCGCGCAGCAGCCAGTCGCGCCAGGCGCGTGCCTCGTCGTGATAGCCCGCGTTCATGAGCGCGAGCAGCGTCAGCGTGGCGTCGCGCAGCCAGCAGTAGCGGTAGTCCCAGTTGCGCGTGCCGCCCAGCTGCTCCGGCAGCGACGTCGTCGGCGCGGCGACGATGCCGCCGGTCGGCGCGTAGGTGAGGGCCTTCAGCACGATCAGCGATCGCATGACGGCGTCGCACCATTCGCCGTCTCCGCACGCCCGCGCCCCCCAGTCCTTCCAGAACGTCTCGGTGCCGCGCAGTGACGCGAACGGATCGATCGCCTCCGGAGGAGGCTTGTGCGAGGCGCCGTACGTCAGCACGAACGGCACCGTCTCGCCGGCCGCGACGTCGAACTCGGCGACCGTGGTGAGATCCCGGCCCTTCACCTCGACGGGCGTGCGCAGGACCACCATGTCGGGGCCGGCAATCGCCCGCCAGGTGCCGTCGGACAGCCTGCTGACCCACGGGACGATCGAGCCGTAGTCGAAGCGCAGCACCAGCTCCATCGTCATGCGGACGCGGCCGGAGTCGCCGCGGACCAGCCGCACGACATCGGAGTTGTCGCCGCGCGGAGGCATGAAGTCGATCAGGGTGGCGGCGCCGCCCGCGGTGTCGAAGCGGGTCTCAAGAATCAGCGAGTGATCGCGGTAGGTCCGGGAGATGGTCCCCGCATCGTCGGCGGGGTGAAGGGTCCACCGGCCATGTTCCGGCCGCCCGAGCAGGGCGGCGAAACAGGCCGGCGAATCGAAGCGAGGCCAGCAGAGCCAGTCGATCGAACCGTTGCGGGCGACCAGCGCGGCCGTCTCGCAGTCCCCGATGAGCGCGTAGTCTTCGATGCAGGTCAAGCCCGCGAGCTAGCTCTTGACCTTCGCTTCCACCTTGACGCCGCCGTGGTCCTTGCACGCGTTCGCCTTGAGCGTCGCCTCGTCGGTGGTGCCGTCCACGCAGGCGTAGGTGTGCTGCACCGCGTTCTTGGTCGCCTTCGCGGCCTTCTTCGTCCCCTTCACGGTCGCCTTGCCGATGTGCTTGGCCGCATCGGCGGTGTCCTTGCCGGCTTCCTTGGTGGCCTCGCCGGCCTTCTTCGTTTCTTCCTTGGCGCCCTGGGCGAATGCCACGCTGCCCGTCGTACAGAGGGTCGCGATGGCCAGCGCTGAAATGAATCGACGCATGATGGATTGTCCTCCGGGGACGAAGTGTTTCAAACCGTTTGCCATGGGAGGCAATAAGGCCGGGATGCGGGTCCGGCATCCGGGATCCGGGATCCGCACGAGGTTGTTGATGAGATGCGCGGAGCAGCGTGGCGACGTGGCTCAACTACACTTTCTTCGGCGAAACGGGATGACGAGTCGTGTGTCGAGCCGCATCGCCTGGCTGGCGGTTTTGCTGTCGTGCGCCCGTGCGGCGAGCGCGCAGCCGCAGGCGCCCATGCCGACGCCGGTGCTGTTCGACCGCGACATGACACCAGGCGCGGGCGCGACGGTCACCATCGCGATCGGGCGGCTCGTGGCGCGCGCCGAGGACCGGTTCGTGCCGATGCGGCTGTTCGAGGCACGCGGCAGGCTCCGGCGCGGCGCCAACGCGACGTATCGCCTGGCCAAGCTCGCCCTCTTCGACGAACCGCAGGAGAACTGGTTCCGGGTCGCCAACCATGAAGTGTTCGGCCACGGTGGCCGCCTTCGAGAATTGTTCGACGGCCACATCGGCTACCAGCTGCCGGCGCCCCCGCCGTACGGGCGTGGGGGAGGCGCCACCTTCTTCGAGTTCGGTCGCCAGCCGACCGTCGAGGAGGTGCTCGCGGTCACCGTCGGGGGCATGGAAGCGAACTACGTGGCTGCCCGCGCGCTCACCCAGGACGCGCTGACGCAGGGGCAGTGGCACTACCGCGACGCGCGGCGCTATCTCTACGCCGAGTACGACACCATCCGCTACGTCCTCGACACGCACGGGCTCGAGAAGGAAGGGCACGACGTCGGCGACTTCATCCGCATCTACAACGATGTCGCGGAGGATGCGGGAGAGAAGCGCCTCTCGGCGCGCGCGCTGCGCCGCAGCGTGCTCGCCTCGTTCGCCAACCCGATGCTCGTCTACTCGTACTACAGCACCTTCGTCTCCTACGTCTGGAGCGGGCAGACCCACGCGCCCGTGCCGATGATCCACCTCGGCGCGACGCGCTACCTGCCGATGGCGCGCTTTCACCTGACGTCGTTCGGCACCGAGTTCGTGATCGACAACACGTTCGTCCGCAACGGACGCTTTCTCGACGCGACGGTCGGCATCGGCCAGACAATCGGCTCGCGCACGTGGAGCATCGGCATGCAGGCGACGCGCCTCGCCTCGATCAGGGGATGGACGATCGACGGTGCAGGGACGATCTGGCGTCGACCGGAATGGGGCGAAGAGTTTGCCGCGACGGTACACCGCAACGTGGCCGAACGCGGCGGCCGCGCGCTCGCGCTCGTCGTCGAGGCGGGGTTCAAGACCGACGGCTATATGCCGGGCGATCGCCTGCGGCAGGGAGCGATCGTCCGGGTCGGCGCGGCGCTCATCCCCATGTCGCGCCAATCGCCGTGACGGCTTCCTGCGCCAGCGTTTCGTCCGTCTTCCAGTCGGCGCCGGCGACGCCCACGCCGCCGATGCATTCGCCGTCGACCAGCACCGGGCAGCCGCCTTCCATCGCGGTCCACCGTTCGGGTCCGGCGGCGAGCGCGAGCCCGAGCGCGTGCGCCGTGTCGAGCGCCTGTCCCACCGCGCCGTGAGACGTCGTCACGCGCCGCGTCGAGGCGGCGCATGCGGCCTTGGTCGTCGCGGAGTGGACGGTGTGGAACTTCCCGCCCTCCATCCGCTCGAGCAGGATCAGGTGTCCGCCCGCGTCGACCACGGCGATGCTGACGGCGGCGCCGCCGGCGGCGGCTTTGGCCGTGGCCGCTGCGACCATCTTCTTCGCGCCCGCGTTCGTGAGCCGCCGGCTATCTGCGATATACATGGTGCGGGTTCCCGGTAAATTCGTGCCCGCACCGGGACCGGCCGCTCCGTTGTCGCGGCCGGCACGATCGGGGTCACGGGGCTGTCACAGGTATTAATACATCAGGCAGTGGCGCTATGTGGACTCGCCGGCGCTCGAGGGGTCCTGGCCGGCGCTGGCCGCCTGGTTCCGCGGTACCGCGAACCTGACCGCGTTGCGCCGCGGCACCCGGCCTACGCACTCCCCACAAAATGCGGATCCGCGCCGCGTGGACGCCCGATCGCGCGAATCCACCCCACGTGCGTAGGCCGGGTCCCGCCGCGCGACGTTAGCCCGGTGCGGCGCACCCGGCGGACCGATGTCCGCCGAGCAACGTGCCTGATAACGGGGGGAGCCCGACTCTCGTCTATCAAGCTCGTTGCCACTCATCACCACGCTCCAAGATCCAAGCTCCAAGATCCAAGCTCGAACAAGCTCCAACACGATTTCAATCTAAATCTCGGACCTTTCTGGGGAACTTGGAGCTTGGATGTTAGAACTTGGAGCTTGGAACTTGGATCTTGGAGCTTGGAACTTGGATCTTGGATCTTGCGCGCCTGTGGCGCATTGGCGCGCCCCTGCCGTCCCGCCCCACGCCGACGCCCGCCGTTTCGAAGTTGAAGTTCGAAGTGGTACCCTGCGCGTTCAGTGCTCGTCCCGCGTTTCAGTCGTGCGCTGGCGCTTCTCCTGGCGCTGGCATCGCTGCTGCGTCTCGTGCTCGTCGTGCAGGGAGGCCAGTTGTACTGGCCGGACGAGCGGCTCTACACGCAGGTGCTCGACATCTTCGATCTGCATCGCGGGCGCCCGTTCGACATCGTCAAGGCGCTCGTCTCGACGCAGGACCACATCGGGTTCGCGCTCATCAGCGCGTTGCCCGCGGGTACGCAGTTCTGGCTCGGCCACGCGCTGAGCCGTTCGGGCAACGGCCTGATGATCCTGCCGGGCATCCTCCTGTCGCAGGCATCGGTGCTCTCGATTGCCATCGTCTACGCGATTGCGCGCCGCGCGCGGCGCGATCGAACCGAGGCGTTTCTCGCCGCCGCGCTGATGGCGGCGGCGGCGACGATGTTCTATTACTCGAGGCACCTGCTGCCGTACGACAGCGCGCTGCTCCTGGCGCTGGTGGCGTTGTGGTGCGGCGTCGGCACGTCTGCCCGCGATTCGATCGCCTGCGGCGCCGCGGCCAGCGCCGCGTTCATCACCTACAACGGCTACTGGCTGCTGGCCGGCCTCGTCCTCCTGCTTCACATCGTGCACGAGGGACGGACGACCGCGACGAGCGCCGTCATGCGTGCGTTGCTGGCCGGCGCGGGCTTCGCGGTCGTGCCGCTCGTCATCATGCTGGTGGAACTGGCGACGGGCGCGCCGCTGCTGTTTTCCGGGATGCGGCGGCTGGCCGGCACGGTGACCGACGGCTATGCCCCCGAGGGATTCAGCCTGCCGTGGGCGTACCTGTGGCATGCCGAGCACGGACTGCTCCTCGTGTGGATCGCCGCCGCGCTGTTCGTCGTTCTCGATGACACCGATTGGAACGGACCGCGACGGCGGACGGCCGCGACGTGGGTGCTCGCGGCGACGTGTATCTACCTGGCCCTCGGCGCGTCCTCCGCCGTCCTGCACGCGTTCGTCGTCATGGGGCGCCAGTCGCGCCAGATGGTGCCCTTCCTCTGCCTGGCGACCGCGGCCGTGGCGACGGAGGTATTCGAGCGGCGGCGATGGCCGTCGTGGATGCTGACGGCGTGCATCGCGGCGCTCGTCGTACAGGCCGCATGGAACTTCCGACAGCCGCTGCTGCAGCGGTTCCCGCGCGACGTCATCTCGGAAATCACGTCGAAGTACGGACCGATCGATTTCGACAACACCATCCAGGGGCCGCCGCTGACGCACGACCACGTCGAGTCGCAGTGGGTGCTGTTCAACGCGCAGCACCTGTATCATCCGCGCGCGCCGCGGCCGCCGCTGCCGCCGTCGCTCATCGAGGTGATGCGATTCCGCCACCCGCTCCAGTTTCTGCCGTATCAATACGAGGGGCTCGAGCCGATGGAACGGCAGGTGCTTCGCGGCAACGACATCGCGATGCGCCTGGTTGACATCGGCGCTCCGGTCGATCGGCTGCCGTGAAGCGTGCCCTGTTCGTGGTGCTCGTCAACGTCGCCGTGTTCTGCATCGCGGCGGAGGCGCTCGCGCTCGGCATCTTCTATTACGAGCACGGCTGGCTCTTCTACCTCGATCCCTACCGGCCCGCGATTGCGCTCATCCCGGAGCTGCCGAACGAGGGGCTGACCGCCGTCGGCCTGCATCCGTACTTCGGCCCGACGCATCGTCCGGGCATCCCCTTCGATCTTCCGCCGCAGCTCCAGACCGCGGATTCGGGGCCGGCGGTGCCGACCAACAACTTCGGCTTCTCGTCGCGATACGACTACCCGTTCGCGAAGACGAACGAGCGTCAGTTCGTCGTCGGCGTCTTCGGCGGGTCGGTGGGTGCGTTCTTCTGCCGGATAGCCGCCAGCAGGCTCGAGCGGGCGCTGCGCCGCGGGTTGCCCGGGGATCGCGAGCCGGTGACGCTCTGCTTCAGCCACGAGGGGTACAAGCAGCCGCAGCAGCTGCTCGTCCTCTCCTATTTCCTGTCCATTGGCCAGTCGTTCGACGCGGTGGTGGACATCGACGGGTTCAACGAGGTGGCGCTCGGCGGCATCAACGATCGATACGGCTGGGACGTCTCGATGCCGAGCCACGAGCATCTCGACCCGCTGATCAACATCGTGAACCAGGCGACGCTGACGCCCGCCAAGCTCGAGCTGCTCTTTCGCATCAAGCGCGACGAGCAGCGGCTGAACGCGATCGCCAGGAGGGGCAACCGGACGCGGTTGGCATCGGTCGACTTCGTGCTTCGCCGCTATTACATCTACCTGCACTCCCGGTATCAGCGGGAGCTCGTGGATTTCGATGCGCTGCCGTCGAACCCGCCGTCGAGCTCGGTGATTCACGTGACGCCCAGGGTGAAGCCGCGCGCCGGCGATACGGTATTCGAGGACATCGCGGCGAACTGGCGCGCCTCATCCTTGCTGATGCGTGATCTGCTCGACGCGAGGGGCATCCGCTACGTTCACGTCCTGCAGCCCAACCAGTACTACTCGACGCGCGCATTCAGCGAGCAGGAGCGCAAGGTCGCGTTCAACGACGCGTCGCCGTTCAAGGAGGGCGCGCAACGCGGCTATGCGTATCTCGAGAAGGCGCTCGAGCCCGGCGCGCTCAACGCGGTGCACCTCTTCGACGCCGAGCGCGCGCCCGTCTACATGGACGACTGCTGCCACTACACGGTGACGGGCAATGAACTGCTCGCCGATTTAGTGGCGCGCGCCGTGCTCTCCGCATCCGCGCAGAAGTAAGCAGAAGTGGAGAAGTAAGCAGAAGTAAGGTGTCGGGCCGTCACAGCCTGCGGGTACACAACACGACTTCTCGCCGCCCCGTCGAGTTCGATGCCTCGACAAGTCCACAGCTCGAGTGAGTCGCGGCTGGAACGCCGATTGCGGTCTTCACCCGGTCGCCCAGTGATGTTGAGCTTTACGTGGGTCGATCGCTTCTTCCGTCCGCGACGATTGAGCCTGATGCGAGCTGCGGCCACGGGCGGCGCCACCATCATTCTTCTCGGCCTCACGCCGCTTCACGCCAGCGCGCAGGTTACGTTCACGTTCGACAAGCGGCCCTCGTTCGAGATCCACGATCTGCTGACCGCGGACATCCGCGTGAAGTCGCAGTCCGATTTCCGTGATTTTCCGGACGAGCCCGGCGAGGACGAGAAGGACCTCTTCGACCTGCATCGCGCGCGCGTCGGCGTCGAGGGCACGTTCCTGAAGCGATTCGACTACCAGGTCGAGGGCGAGCTGCGCGACACGGCACGGCCATGGCGCGACGTGTATCTCGACACGCGCGTCGTGAAGCCGCTCGAGGTGCGGGCCGGCCAATTCAAGATTCCGTTCGGGCTCGACCAGCTGACCGGCAGCATGGACCTGGATTTCAACTACCGGTCGCTGGCCGGCAGCTTCCTCTCGCCCGGCCGCGACGTCGGCCTGATGGCGCATGGCCGGCTGCTCCACGAGATCGTCCGCTACCAGGCGGGCGTGTTCAGGAGCGGCGGCGACAACGTGCGCGCATCCGAGCGCACCGACCCGCAGACGCGCCGTACCTACGCCGGACGCCTGGTCGTCAGGCCGTGGGAACGATCGACGAACCGGCTGCTGCGATCGCTCGCGCCCGGCGTCGCGTTCACGACCGGCGAGCTGCCGGAAGGACCGAACAGCCTTCGCGGCAAGACGGTTCCGGGCGACGCGTTCTTCGATCGCCTCGACGTCAACGGGCGGCGGCGGCGGATTGGCGCCGAGCTCCAGTGGCGCCCCTCGTCGTTCGGCATGCAGGCGGAGTTCGTCCGGGCCAGCGATCAACGGTTCGGACAAGGCATCGAGAGAGAGAATCTGCCCGATGCGCTCGCGCGCGGGTGGTACACGAGCGCAACGTGGCTCCTCACGGGCGAGCGCAAGAAGGATTCGGTCGAGCCCGCGCGGCCGTTCCGCCACGGCGGCATCGGCGCCGTGGAGATCGCGGCGCGTATCGAGCAGCTGCGTTCCTCGAGCGACGGAGCCGACGGTGCGTTCACGACGCCGCGCTCGCCGTCGATCGCGCCGCGAACCGACACCGTCTGGACCGCCGGCCTCAACTGGTACCTGAACCAGTACATCAAGGTGCAGGCGAACCTCATTCGCGAACATCGCACGCTGAGCGGCCGCTCGATTCCGGAGGGGGATCACCTGTGGAGCCGCACGCTGCGCTTCCAGTTCGGGCTGTGACGCCGTCATGACGACGCTGCCCGCCAGGCGCCTGCTGGTTGTGTTCGCGCTGCTCGCCGCCTTCGCCGGCGTGGCGATGCGCGTGGCGGCGCAGGCAGGTGCCGCGTCGGTCGACTCGCTGCTCGACGGCAGCACGCTCAACGACATCTGGATCCACGTCAACGCGCGCGACTGGCAGGATCTCCACGCCCATTACCAGGACGACACCTATTACCCGGTCGATTTCGAGTGGCAGGGCGTGAAGGTGCGCAATGCCGGCATGCGCGTGCGCGGCAACACCACGCGCAACGGTCACAAGCCGAGCCTCCGCGTCGACTTCAACCGCTACGTCGGCGGCCAGACCTTGTTCGGGCTCGACGCGCTGGTGCTCAACAGCTCGTGGCTCGATCCGTCGATGGTGCGCGACCGGCTGTCGATGCTGGTGTTCCGCGCGGCCGGCATCCCGGCGCCCCGCCAGGCGCACGTCCGGCTCTTTGTCGGCGCCGACCGCGAGTACGCGGGCGTGTATGCCGTCTCGGAAGAGATCGACGAGGTGTTCGTCGCCGCGAATTTGCACGACAGCGGCGGCTTCCTGTTCGAGTTCCACCGCCAGGACGGCGACTTCTACGGCTTCGAAGACCCCGGCCCCAACCTGCAGTGGTACGTGCCGCGGTTCAGCCCCAAGACGCACGAAACCGCGGCGGTCGCGACGCTCTACACGCCGGTTCGCAGCCTCGTGCAGGCGGTCAACGACGCGCGTCCGTCCGCGCTCGAAGAGGACCTCGCCGGGTATCTCGACGTCCGGACGTTCATCACCGAGCTCGCGGTGCAGATGTTCGTCGCGCAGACCGACGGCCTCGTCGGCGGCGTCGGCATGAACAACTTCTACCTGTATCGCTTCGCCGGCTCCCGCCAGTCGATCATCATTCCGTGGGATCAGGACAACTCGTTCAGCCAGATCACGATGCCGCCGTGGCAGCAGCTCGAGGCCAACGTGCTGACGCTGAAGATCTGGAGCGAGCCGAAGTACCGCGCCATGTACCTGAGCGCGCTGCTCGACCTCGCCGATCGTGCCGGCAGCGGCTGGCTCGCGCAGGAAGCGGCACGCGAGTACGAGCAGATACGGGAGGCGGTGCACGCCGATCCGCTCGCGCCGTACTCACAGGAGCGCTTCGAGCAGGATCAGGCGTCGGTGCAGCAGTTCGCGCGCGACCGCGCGGCCATCGTGCGTCAGTACGTGAGCAGCCTCGCGCCGGAATTGCTCACGACGAGACAACGCCGGCCGTAGGGCGGGTCCTTTTGGACCCGCCTCAATGACAGGCCGCGGATCCGGAGTCTCCCGCGCCCGCGGTCGGGATGAACGTCCAGTCGTAGCCGCCGGCCTTCAGCGCCAGCCTGAGCACGCCGTTGGTGCTCAACCGGACCTCGCTGTTCGCCTTCACGTTGACGAACGGATAGGGCGGGGCTCCGCCCGTGCCGACGACGAATTCGCGGATCCCCCTGGCCGGGTCCGCCGCGCCCGCCGCGTCCTGCGGCGCGAACCGTTCGTAGACGTGATCGTGGCCCGCGAGGACGACGTCCGCGCCGTTGTCCGACAGGATGCGCCAGACCTCGCCCATCGTCGCGATGTTGCCGTGCGTGCTCGAGGAGAAGAGCGGGAAGTGCCAGTAGGCGAGCGTGCACTGCGCCGGGTGCCCGCGCAGGTCGTCGCGCAGCCACTGCGCCTGCGGCGAGCTGCCGCCGGCCGCGATGTTACTGTTCAACGCGACGATGTGCCAGTTGCCGAGATCGTAGCTGTAGAAGCCGAGGCCGGCCGGTCCCGCGGCGCCGCCGAAGTACTCGTAGTAGGGAGCGGCGGCCGCCGAGTCGTACTCGTGGTTGCCTGCGACCGGCCGCGTGCGCGACTTGTGACGGCCCCATGTCGTGTCGTAGCAGGTGCGGTAGTCCTCCGCCGATCCCGATGGATACGCGTTGTCGCCGAGGGCGAAGACAGTGCCGCCGATCGAATCGAGCAGCTTCGCGGTCGCCTCCGGATGGCCGGTGGCGCAATTCGCGATGTCACCCGCGCCGGCGAAGATCTCGGTTGGCAGCACCGGAGCGGCGGCGGGCGTTGACGGGATTGCTGCCGGCGCGCCGCCGGTGAGCGACGAGGGGGTGGTCAGGCCCTGTGGACTGCCCCCGCACGCCAGGCAGACTGCCCCCGCGGCGGCAGCCGTCCACCTGAGCGCCTTGATTACCGGCCGGGTCGCAATAGACGGCATACCTCTCCCGCACGGATACTCCAGCCGGACGTGTCCTGACCGGACGATTCCTAGGGTCGTGTTTTCGGGGTCGCTTAGATTAACGGATGGGAAGGGGTTCCGCTAGAGAGGCGGCTGCACGAATTTGCGCGTCCTTTGGAAACGGATGAGCGCTTTTCCACCGCCGCGATTGGAGATGGGGCGCCCCTCGACTCGGTGGTGTCGGCCCTCGCTCGGGACGCACCACTCGATTCGGCCGCTGGAGATAAGTACGGCTGGCCACGAGGGAGGCCGCGGAGCGGGCGAGTCGAGTGGTGCGGAAGCGGGGACTCGATGGGGCGGCAATCAGCCCCGATGCCGGATTGTGATGGCAAGTGCGTCAGCGTCCGGCGTTGCTGAGGGTTTCGGCGGATCCGGGCCTTTGCCATCAGCGCCATCCCTGTCGGTCCATGTTGCCCGGTGCTCAGCCGTCCGTGCAACGCACGTGCAATGGCTGGCGGGCTCCCTACGCGCTCTCTGTCGCGCCGTGGGCGACCCATGAAAACCTCGGACCTATGACGGGTCGGACTTATGAAGCCCAGACCATAGAACCCCCGACCATAGTGCAACTCCGGGCTCGGCGGCGGCAGGAACCACGGGCGCATCGGAATCGAATCTGGATCGTGGAACCGGCGTGGGAAGATTGGACCTGCCTGTGATCAGCTTGTCGAGAGCCTTCTTGGCACTCTGTGTAGCGCCAATTGGCGCCGTGGGTGCCTATTTCGCCCTCGAAGTCTTGCGCCAAGACGTGGATGAGAACGCACGCTATATCGCCGCGTTCATCGCCGCGATGGCGCTGGCTTCTGGCCTGGTATTCGTTCTTCCAGTGCTTGTGGCGGTGTCGCGACTGCGTCGGCCCAGCTTTGTTCTCGCCGCAGTGTGGGGCGCCCTGGTCGCGAGTGGCGTGGGCGCGGCTGTCTTTCGAATGCCCTGGACTCAAGTGGCGGCGTTCGCGCTGTTTGGAGCGACATCGGGCCTCACGTATGCGGCCGTTGCCAAACGGCTCTAACGGCAACCACGGGCGCGTCGGGGCGGTTGGCGGATCGTGGTGTAGGCACTCGGTGTCCATCAAGGTATTCCGTGGACACCCGGAAACTCGGTCCAAAAACACCGCGAAAACTCGCGGCAAAACTCGCGTGGTTACGCGACCCTTGTGGACAGCTTGCGCCGGTTGGCGACCAGCGACTTCGACACGCCTAACGCCGCCGCTGCCTGCCGCACCGACAGGTGAGCAACCGAGGCGACGGCATCGTCCGTCACGACGTTCACAGGACGGCCTACGTGCGTCCCTGACGCCTTTGCGCGGGCCATCCCGACCCGGACCCGTTCCGCGATACGCGCCCTCTCAAATTCGGAGATCATGCCGAGTAGCTGCGCCTGAAGACGACCGGCAGGCGTCGTCCAGTCCAATCCTTCCCGCAACGAGATGAACGCGATCCCGAGCGCCTGAAATTCGTCCAGCAGCGTGATCAGGTGTTTCAGGTTGCGTCCGAGTCGGTCGAGCGACCATACGATCACCACGTCGAACCTGCGCCGCTTGGCGTCACGCAGCATCCCGTCGAGGGCGGGTCGGCTTTGCTTCGCGCCCGACACGCCGTTGTCGGTCCACTCGCTGACGATAGTCCAGCCCCGCGCCGCGCAGTAACGGTGCATCTCTTGGAGTTGATTCTCGGTGTGCTGGTCGGCCGTGCTCACCCTCGCGTAGACCGCTGCCCTCATGATCGTTTCCCCCTGCTGCTCGCCCTGGTTGCCTTCAGCTTCAGCGCATCCACGTCCACACCCTTGTCCTTTAGCCACGCGGCGACTGCACGCCGAATCTGTTCGCTCTGAAGGATGCCGTCGCGTTCGCGCACGAGGTCGAGTCCCGCCTTCATCTCGGGCGGTAGCTCGATGGAAGTCATGTGCTTGCGTTTGGTTGGGTCCCGGCGCTTACGCGACATCCAGATGTATATACATCTATACTAGCATCGGCGTCAATCGCTATCAGCAACCTTGCGTCTGTGGAAGTCTTCAATCATTGCCCGGGCGTCGGCGGCATCCATACGGCGAACCGTGACCTTGTGCCGTCCCGAACGCACGGGAGCGACAATCTGCGCGTCGATACCACCGGATGCCAGTAGTGACTTCAAGAACACTGCGTCGGCCGGGTCGCCCTCGAACACGATCAGCGGCGCGAGATCGTCAGAGTCCATGCGAGTGCTCGATGGATTCGTTCATGCTTCGACCCGAGTATCCGGCCAATCGCATTCCGTGCGCCAGTTCCTGGCCCGAGCTTCCTTTCCCGGCCGGGGTCGAGGAACAAGAGCGGCTGCTACGGCATTCGCGTCGAGAGTGGGACTCAAGACATGCGTCAGACTACACAGGCATGCACAGATAGGAGGGCCAGAGCGAGACGGCGAATCTCTGAAGGTGAGACAATCGATCGAGACGATGGCCGCGATTTGGGCGCACGTTCGGCTGCTGATCGACATCTGGTCGATGAAGCTGTTCGTAGGGATCCTTGGCCGGAACGGCGAACTTCTCGACTCTCACCTTTTCTTCTACGTTCGCTATTCCGATCTGTCTGAATACCACCGTTCGAAGGGCCGGACGGCAAGAGCCGATCGGCTTGCAGCGATTGCGGAAGCTCACTATCAGGCTGCGCCCGATGATGATGAACCGCTGAAGACCGCGGCGATGGCGATGCCGGTGCCACTACCACCGCTGAATACCAACGCGGTGAGCACGACGCGGATCATTGCACCTGTCGAACCACCATCGGATCTGGTGCCCTCGCCAGCGTCATAGCGACACGATGCTGAAATGGCTCGGCGTCGGCATCGTCCTCGTGGTGGTGATCTATCTTGCCGTCATGTTTGCCCTTTACAGAGGCAATCCCGACTTCCTCAGCATCGACAGTTGCCTTGATGGTGGCGGTCGGTGGAACTACGCGACGCGGATGTGTGAGCACTGAGACCGACCTGCACCACTTGCTGGCCCGCACTTGTTCTCCGAGTCGGGGTCGGACGAATGCACGCGGCTGCTGAGAAGCGCACTGTCAAATGTGTCGCAGCTTCGTTCAGCCGATACTGTAGATAGGAGCAAGCAACTCATGGTCAGATTGCGACACGTCGCCTTCATTGCGTGTGCAGTCGTTGCGTTGGTCGGATTCTCGACGGTCGTGACGAGCCAAACGCGGCAGACGCCACGAAACCGCATAGCAGCGCCGGATTGCACCGGATCGGAACAATGGCCCGCTTCGATGGCCTTCGTCAAACTGAAGAACGCTGGTCTTACAGACAACGAGAAACTTGACTTCACCAAGACGCAGGTCACGCGGCTCGCATCGGAGCAGGCGAGCCGGAGACTATTCCGGCAGGTTCACCGCGTCGTGTTCACGGAACACTCCGGTAGGCGGATCGAAGTGATCACCGTGAACGACGCATCGTTCGACGAATGCTCGGAGAGCGGCGTAGACGTTTTCGTCGTGTCGCAGCATTTCACTCCGTAGCGTGCGCCACTTCTGGGCCCGCGTTTCCCTTCCGGGCCGGGGTGTGGAATGCACGCGGCTGCTGAGAAGCGCACGTCGGCCTGTTGCCCTCAGTCCGTCCCCGCGCCGATACTCAAGCGTGCAACGAATCGATCCGTTAACAGCGAGCGTTCTGAGTCCGCTTCTGATCTGCGTTGGCTGGCTGTGGATCGGGAGTGCCTTCGTGGCAACCCAGGCATCGTGGTGGACGAATCCGATATTCCCGTTCTCTTGTCACGTCATGTCGATGTGGCTTGCCTTCCGAGCATTCTTTGTAGCGCGCTTTGTCTTAGTTCCTCTTGCAGGCTTCGCATTATTTCTGAGCGGTGGGTGGATGTTGCTCGCGATTCTCCGCTAGTCGCGAGCGTCCGCCACTCTGGCCGCGACTTGTTCTCCGGGCCGGGGCGAGGAACGAAGGCGGCTAGTGATCGGCGCGGTCGCCCGGCTCTGACCCGCGCCGTTTGATGTGACTTGCTGATAGGGCCTACAAGTCCGCTGTCAACTTCCCGCGTCGCTATCATCCGGCCCGTGCCCTGATAGGACCGCCTATCATCTCGGCCTTTTTGCTATCAAGTCCTGATAGCTCGCCGCTCTCAACTCCCGGCTATCAGCAGCTATCAACTATCAGCTAAATAAGGACTTACTGGTTGCACGGCGACCATCGAACCGGCTACGGTTGGATCGTTCGCATGGCGTCCGGTCATGCGGCTGAGCTAACGCCCCGGCCGGTCCGGGTCGCAAAGCTCAGCGGAAAGTCCGACGATGAGCTTCGACTACATCGACACGAAAGAAGCAGCGCGCTATTCCCATTGCGGCGTGAAGCTGATCCGTAAGGCGTGCCGCGAGGGAGCGCTGCGCTCAGTCCGTAGCGGACGCGGCTATATGACGACGCGTGATTGGTGCGACGAGTGGTTGGCGTCTCGTCATCCACGCACAAGATCGTAAGAGACCGAGTCAGAAGTTCGGCGCTCAGCCGGATTACCACACATCCCACGGCGACCCGCCAGATCCCGATGCGTCCCTTCACATCCCGCGAGCGCTACGGCATTCACCGTGAACTTCTCACACGTGTGCGTCATTTCGGCGCACGGCATCAGAAGGACGAACCATTGGTGAACGTGAACGAGCCGCGTGATCGTCAGCGGCTGAACATTCTGCGCATCGACGAAGTGCTCGACCTGCCCGATCCGGTGTGGCAGATCGACGGTGTGATCGAACAGGGCGCGCTCGCGTGCGTCTTCGGGCCGCCCGGTGACGGCAAGAGTTTCCTCGCGCTTGATTGGGGACTCTGCATCGCGACCGGCACGCCGTGGCACGGACGCAATGTGAGGCGCGGTGCGGTCATCCACATCGCGACCGAGGGCGGACGGGGCATCAAGAAGCGGGTGCGTGCATGGCTCCAACACCATGACATGGCGACCGCTGACCGTGCATTCATGGTCCTCGAATCGGTCACGCTGACGGGCGACGTTGAGAGTCTGATCGACCGCATCAACCAGAAGGGGATCAAGCCGACGCTGATCATCATCGACACCCTGGCGCGGAGCTTCTCGGGCGACGAGAACAACTCGGCGGACATGGGCGACTACGTCCGCGCCGCGCAGCGGTTGCAGGAAGAAGCAGGCGCGGGTCGCTGCACCGTGCTGCTCATCCACCACACCGGCAAGAAGGAGAAGAACGGCGCGCGTGGCAGCAGTGCGCTGCTCGCTGGCGTTGACGTGATGATCGCCGTGTCGAAGGACGACAACGATGTCGTAACGGTCACCAACGACAAGCAGAAGGACGACGCCGAGTTTCGGCCGGTCCACTTGAAGCTGACGCCGATCACGATCGGCACCACGGCGCACCGCCAGCCGATCACGTCCTGCGTATTGGAGCCCGCGTCGGTGCTCGTTCGGTCGGCAAAGTCGAAGGCATTGCAGCCAACGCACCGTGACGCGCTGCTGGCGCTTCAGGCGCTTGGGGAAGCTCAGACCGGCGTGTGGCGGGTCGCGACGGCCTCGAAGGAGCAGAAGGGCGACATTGCCCCGGACACGTTTGAGAAATGGCGCAAGGCGCTCGTTGACGACCGCTACGTCGAAGCCGTAGGCGACTCGAAGCCTGCTCGCTATCGGCTGACCGATAAGGGTGCGTCCGCCATTGGCGCGCCATCGAACGCCAGCAGCACCGAGCCCACATCCGTCAGCCACGCCACCACCCCCGAAGGGGTGGCGGGGCAGGTGGTGGACGAGGAAGGGAAGGCGGCGTAGGTGGATTCGCTCACCGAACGCGAACAGATGCTTGTCAGCGTCGCATGGTGGCTCGGAGCGCATGAGCGGCCCGCTGACCCTCGGACTCCCGATCAGGGAGCAAGCGCCGCGCGGCCTTGTGTGACGGTTGCTACGCCGCACCGGGACCTGCCCGAGTTGTTGACCGTGGCCGAACTGCGGATCGTTACGAACCTGTCGCGGTCGGCGGCGTACGACCTGGCGCGTCGCCACGGCATCAAGGTGGGGGGACGCAGGCTCGTGCCGAAGTCGGTGCTCAAGCCGCCACGCGACGTGTTGATCTAGCGTTATACATCGTTATACAATCCGCGTATGGCAGAGAAGGTACTGACGGCGTTTCGGCTCGATCCTGATCTCATTGCGCGGATGAAGGCGGTAACTGAGAGGGACGGTGTGCCTGCGGCCGAACAGGTGCGCCGCGCCCTCAGTGAGTGGTTGGACAAGCGCGAGGGTGAGGGACGAGCAACAACAACCCGACGCAAAGCGCGCCGGTAATCCACAAGGGGGAACCATGCAGGGATCAATCAAACGGGTTAAGGAAGGCGTCTATCGCCTGCGTTACGACGCGGGCATCGACGCCGCTACCGGCAAGCGCCGCCAGCCGATGGTGACGTTCCGGGGCAAGCGTGAAGCCGCAGAGAAGAAACTGCGCGATCTGGTCAGCGCAGTTGAGAACGGAACCTACGTCGAAGCATCAAAGATGACGCTCGGGCAATGGCTGACGGACTGGATCGAAGTCATCAAGCCGCGCGTGCGGCCCGCCACGTATGACCGTTACAAGGGCATCATCGACAACACGATCAGCAAGGCTCCGATTGCAACGCTGTCGATCCAGAAGCTCCGGCCGCTGCACATCGAGACGTTCTACGCGAATGTGACTGCGGTATCGGCATCCACGAAGACCCTGTATCACAACGTCATCAACTCGGCGCTTCGCAAGGCGGTGCGCGACCGGCTTATCCCGTCGAACCCGGCCCGCGATCTTGAAGCGCGTCCACGCCGCAGCCGGGGCAAGAGCGAGGACGCTCGGCAACATTGCTGGACCGTGACCGAAGCGCAGAAGTTCCTCGACGCCGCCAATGCTGCCGGTCCACAGCCCGCCGCGTTCTACGGGGTGGCGCTTCACACCGGGATGCGGAAGGGCGAGTTGTGCGGCCTGACGTGGGCCGACGTGGACTTCGACACGCGCAAGGTGCGGGTGGTCCGCTCGCTCTCAAAGGGCTTCGTGGGCGAGGACGGCAAGCCGGTGTTCGGCCCCACCAAGACCGGACGGGTTCGGACGGTCACCATCGACCACCACACCGCCGACTTGCTACGGGTGCACCGTGCCGCCCAACGCGAGGACAAGATGGCGCAGGGACCGGCGTATCGCGAACACGGCCTTGTCTTCGCCCGCGAGGACGGTAAGCCGCTCCTAATCAACAACCTCGGACAGCGGGAATACGCCGGACTGATCAAGGCGGCAGGCGTGAAGCCAATCAAGTTCCACGGGATGCGCCACACCTGCGCCACGCTGATGCTGCAAGCCGGTCAGCCCGTCCAAGTCGTCAGCGAACGGCTCGGCCACGCAAAGGTGTCGATGACGCTGGAAGTCTACGCGCACGTCCTGCCGGACATGCAGTCGGAAGCCGCCGACGCGTTGGGAGCCCTGTTACAGCGCCGCTGACCCGGCTCTGTGCAACGCACGTGCAACGCTGCCCTGTCGAAGCCCGAAAGCTCCCGTAAAACCGAACGTATTTGAAGGTTGGTGCGGAAGCGGGGACTCGAACCCCGATGGCCTTGCGGCCACTAGCTCCTGAGGCTAGCGCGTCTGC